>UOFZ01000025.1_pt1 | contig 41388 bp, 32 predicted proteins | sample 1989551 | NCBI WGS metagenome assembly UOFZ01 (sample SAMEA4712198, study PRJEB27164) | hydrothermal vent metagenome | biome: marine basaltic hydrothermal vent biome; feature: marine hydrothermal vent; material: mineral | place: Pacific Ocean | collected 2011-06-14/2011-07-23 | depth 1691 m
ATACCAGTACACTTTCGGGTTTCCACGTTCGTGGTGATTCGGGTTTCCACGTTCGTGGTGAGCCTGTCGAACCATGAACGTGGAAACACTGTAAATAAAGTGCTTAATATGTTTGTCCTTCGACAAGGCTCTCCTGAGCGAAGCCGAAGCCTGTCGTGAGTTTCATCGAACGAGGCTCAGGACGAACGGTTTTTCCAAAACTGTACTGGTATTTGGAACAGCTATTTAGAATATCACTCGGCTAATCAATTGTCTTTTTTGTCCATCATGGATTTGAGTGCTGCAAACGGATTTTGGGTCGCACTTGCGGCCTTACTGTCTCCACTCAAGCTGCTACCCGCATCCAGGTAGCGAGAATGTTCATTATCGTGGCAGTAGAGACACAGCAATTCCCAGTTGCTGCCATCACTGGGGTTGTTATCATGATTATGATCCCGGTGGTGCACCGTCAGTTCATGCAGATTCTTGCGTGTAAACTCGCGGCTGCAACGGCCACAGATCCAGGGGTAGAGTTTCAGTGCCTGCGCCCGATAACCTTTATCCCGTTCTTCCGCCGCACGCCGCGCATCGGCAATAATCCTGTCCAATTTCCCCGGATCGGAGGATTTCTTTTTATCTGGCATCATTTTCTGCTCGTGAGTCATCACAAATTAAGGAAGCTCTGATTTATTTGCCCATTTAGACTCAGAACTTCAGGGGCACTGAAATTAGGCTAGCGTTTCCACTCCTGATACTAGCAAAATGTTAAACACAAAACACCTGAAGTGAACATCCAACCTTGTCTGCCGGACTGACCGTCACCACTGAATGCACTATAATCCAGTATTTTCAGACAAAATAATACTATGTCACGCTATCGTCCCCCGCCCCCTAAAAAATCCCCTTATATCAGTACCGGTGGTTTCGAATCCCTGCAGTTGGAACTGCGACAACGCTGGCAGTTGCGTAAGGAAGTCACCGCGGCCCTGTCTGCTGCCGCCGCCGAAGGCGATCGCTCGGAAAATGCTGAATATATCTATCGCAAAAAGCAGCTGCGTGAAATCGACTACCGTATCCGTTATTTGCAAAAACGTCTGCCTGAACTCACCATTGTTGACAGCCCGCCCAGCACTCGCCAACAGGTGTTTTTTGGTGCCTGGGTAACGCTGGAAGATGAACAGGGTAAAAACCACCGTTATCGCATCATGGGACCCGATGAGATTGCTCCCACAGAGGGCTTGATCAGTATCGATTCACCTATGGCGAAGGCGATGATGAAGAAAAAAATGGATGATGAAATCCGGGTTCAAACTCCAGCAGGCGAACAGTATTATTATATTATCAAGATTGATTATTCGGAAAAACTTTAATCTGTTTGGCTAAAATTTCCCACAATCCGGGTTTATGTGCCAAACGCCAGAAAAGGTTTAATCGAGAAATACAGGATCAGGCTAATCGCAGCAAGATAAGCCAAAAATCGCAACGGGCTTTCTCTCAACATGCCCACCAGCGTCCGCTGCTGGCCATCGGCCCGACGTTGATCATATTCTGCGCGCACCTGCCGGTATCGCGCCAATTCATAGTCATCGATCAGGTTTCTAGCCTGTTCCAATTGGGCCTCATTGCGTAACCAGATCCCCGCCAGCGAGATGCCCCAGTTACCGGCTGATGTTTCATAATAATCTATATTGTTATCCGTCAATAACATACGAATATCATGGGCCTCATCATCAGGCACCGCATTAAGCTTGAAAAGCAGGATAGCCATTTGTCCCGGTCCGGCAAGTGTGCCTATTTAATCCGTAGATCAGGAAGATCGGTGCGCGCCATCATGTGCAACACAATCCCGCTACCGACAAAAAATACAACCGATGCGGCAAACGCGGCCATAATCGGATCATGGGGCGCGGCCTCAATATACAGATAAGCCGATATCACGGCACAAACCAAAGCCATAAGATAACTGCCCAGCGCGATCACAAAAACAATTTTCTGACCTATTCCTCGTTTATGCACCATAACACCTCTAAATTGAATCTAACCCAGGCCAGATGAAACGAATAAGTACCTTGACGAACTAACTTCCAGAGCGTTAATCGTTGCATAAGTATTCGCATGTATTTTATACCCTCTCCCGGAGCGCGAGGGGGTTATGATGCCAATATCTGGCAACAATTAACACCAACAAAAAACCCCGGTAATGACCGGGGTTTTCACGGCTGCGCCAAGCGCTAAAACCTTAGGCGGATTCTTTCTGGCTTTGATAATAATCCATCAGAATCTGGGCCACTTCAGGACGTGAAAATTCCTTCGGCGGAGCCATGCCATTACCCAGCATTTCACGTACCTTGGTACCAGACAACAGAACAAAATCTTCTTTAGTATGATCAGGCGCTTCACGCATCATCACAACCTTGTCCAGTTTCTTGGAGTACGCTGTATGATCGGCTTCGAAGATTTCGATGTCCATCATGCCAGCCGGTACTTCTTCCTTGAAAATAGTCTGTGCATCAAAGGCACCATAGTAATCACCGACACCGGCATGGTCACGGCCAATAATGAAATGAGTTGCACCCATGTTCTGACGGAAGTAGGCATGCAGCACGGCTTCACGCGGACCGGCATAGAGCATGTCAAAACCGTAACCGGTGATCATAACGGTATTCGGTTTGAAGTACAGTTCCACCATCTTGCGAATGGCTGCGTCACGCACCGGGGCGGGAATATCACCCTTCTTGAGTTTGCCCAGCAGCATATGAATCACCAGACCATCACAGCCCAAACGATCCATGGCCATGTGGCAAAGTTCTTCATGCGCCAGATGCATGGGGTTACGCGTCTGGAAGGCCACCACCTTGTTCCAGCCGTGCTCTTTGATTTCGTTGCGGATTTCAACCGCCGTGCGAAAGGTATCCGGGAATTCGGTCTGAAAGTAGCTGAAATTCAGAACCTGAATCGGGCCAGATACAACCATGCGGCCCTGTGTATTGAAGGTTTTGACACCAACATGATCCATATCTTCAGTGCGGTAAACCTTCTGGGTCATGACTTTCATCTGCTCGTCACTGACTTCTTCGATGGCGTCAACATCCATCACCGCCAGTACCGGATTACCTTCTACATTGGGATCACGCAAGGCAATGCGTTTAGCATCCTTGATCGCATCAACATTTTCCAGCAGACACAGAACCGGAACCGGGAAATGGGAACCGTCACTCAGGGTCATGCTTTCTGCCGCACCCATGGCATCAGCCACATTCATGAAGCCCTTGAGCGGATTAAAATAGCCACCACCCATCATCACTGCATTGCCAGCCGCCTGTGAACTAATGATGACGGAAGGCAGATCTTCTGCTTCCTTGCTCAACTTTTCGTGCTCACTGGTGTCGTATACGAAAAGAGGCTGTAATTCGTCGGAACCAATTGGTTTAATCATAGTTATCTACCTCGGTTTGAGTACCCACAGGTACTGTCGATTTCTAAATAAAAATCTGGAATATTTATCAGCGCAACAAACATATACGCCAATCAGATTCCCCCTGAAATTTTGCCTTGCACTATACAACACTCTTTACCGCACAGAATAATAGGGGCAATTTATAAGGGCATAGACAGCCCTGGAATAAATTCCCACAAAAAATACAAGTAATTGATTCTGTGAAAATTTTTATGTTGTTAGGGGATATAATATAGTACCTTAGCATACAACTTGGGATTTAAGATTTATGGTAGGCTATCGCCGATGATTGATGACACACTCGACTCCCCTTATATCCACAGCGCCAGCAACGATAATTTTGCCGCTATGGTACTGGAAAACTCCCGTACCGGGCCGGTGTTAGTGAATTTCTGGTCGGAAAAAGCCGGCCCCTGCCTGCGCCAGTACCCGATCCTGGATAAACTGGTTTATCACTATGATGGCCGCCTGCTGCTGATAAATATCGATGCCGACAGCGAGGTCACAATCACAAAGGAATACGGCATCGCCAGTGTGCCAACCCTGAAATTATTTCGCCACGGCCAAATTATCGAAACCCTGCATGGCTATCAGTCAGAAACCGATGTGCAAGAGATGCTGGACCGGCATGTGGCGCGGGAATCCGATCAGATACTGGCCACAGCTATCAAACACTATGCACAAACCGAACATGCCTTGGCCTATACCATGATCAGCGAAGCGATTGTGAGTGATCCACTCAACCCCCGCCTGCCACTAGCGTTATGCAAACTGCTAAAGCATGAGCAACGGTATCAGGAAGCCAGCCGTTTAATCAGCACCCTGCCCGCAAATATCGCCGTCCACAAAGACATTATTGAATTACAGCATCAACTGGAATTTTTAAGCATTGCCGCAAACAGCTCAGAACCAGAACAGAATACCGCCATACTTGAAGAACAGACGGTAACATCAGGCGATTATCTTGAACTGAAAAAACAGCTGTCAGCACATTATGTCGTGCAACAAAACTATCAGCAGGCGCTGGCAACACTGGTGGCCATCATGGATATGGATCAGAACTTTGATAATCAATACGCACGCAAAGCCATGCTGAAAATATTCGTCCTGCTGGGTAATGAACATGAATTGATTAGTCAATACCGGCCATTGCTACGTCGTTATAGCTGAGTAATGGGTTTCATTTCACTCTAAAGAACGACCGCTGATTTCTATCTACCTCCAGCTAAACCGCAGATAAAAATACTATCACATGCATATACCTTTGATAGGTGACATCATCCTGTTTCAGGAAATCTTCTTCATGCCTGTCTGACGGCAGGGCATATTTCATTTATACTGTAATCCAGCCTGGGACTCTTCTCGAACAGTCATTTCTTTGCCGATTGCTCTGATCGCTGAGATTTACCCAGGTTTCCAGAATAACTACCTTTTGGGAATTGTTATTTAGCCTGGTGTATAGTTTGTCTTAATCAAACTGACGAATTACCAAAATGGTTTTTAATTTTCTCGACATGCGTATCTGCAGTACAATTTTTTTACTTTTTGGCATAACGCTGTCCAGCCTGTCTGCAGCAGGGGAGCATTCACAAGCCTCAGCATCAGCACCTGATATCGCTTTCTTTTACGGACAGTCTTTACCATTGCAGGCATTACAGAACTTTGACCAGCTCGTCGTCCAACCAGATCACGTCACGCCCCTTGAACGGCGGCAACTCCAGCATGCCGGTGTAAAAATGCTGGCCTATGTCAGCATCGGTGAAATTGCCAAATCAGACAAACAATACGACAAACTGAATAGTGACTGGATCTCCGGCAACAATCCCAACTGGGCCAGCCGCATACTTGATGTCCGTAATTCGGCAGTCGCCAGTTTTCTCTGGCAACACTACATCAAGCCAGCTAAAAACAGTGATTATCAAGGAGTGTTCCTGGACACCCTGGACAGTTATCAGCTGGTTGCCAAAACAGATGCACAACGAGAGTCTTATAAACAGGGTCTGGCGCGTATCATTAAAGATATAAAAAACCGCTGGCCGGATGCCATCATTATCATTAACCGCGGTTTTGGCATCATTCCCCGCATTGCCAGTCAAATTAATGGCGTAGTGGCCGAATCATTATTTTCTGCTTTTGGCGGGGATAAGGAAGGCTATACCCAGGTATCGGCTACTGATCGGCAATGGCTGATAAACAGCTTGAATCAGATTAAAAAAAACTACCAGCTGCCGATAACTGTGGTTGATTATCTACCTGATGATCGCTGGCAGGAAGCCGCCGGACTGGCCCGGAAAATTGACGCGCTGGGATTCACTCCCTGGATCAGCGATGGGCATCTAAACAACGTAGGGCGCGGACGGCTGCAACCGCAGCCACGTAAGATTCTGGCTCTGTATGATAATAACAAGGATGATATTTATGAGAGCAACACACATCGCCGGTTGGCAGAACCGCTGGAATATATGGGCTATCAACTTGACTATCTGAATATCAATCGACAGGCGTTGCCGCCAATGAATCTGCGCGGACGTTATGCGGGTATTGTCAGCTGGTTTAGCGGTAAACCCTTAAAATTATCCAAAAAACACCTGTGCCAGTGGCTCAAACGGCAACGTCAGAATGGGCTGTATATATCGATTTTTGGTGAACTTCCTGCTGCCGTCAGATGCGCGAAACTGTTTAATATAAAATCGGTCAATAACCTGTCTGGTAAAACATTCAGTCTCAGCCAGCGACAGGAATCCGTTGGTCAGTTCGAGGCCAAACTAAGAGTACGGCATATTCAGATACCCGATATTGCATCCACCCGGACAAACGCTAAACGCTGGTTACAGTTAGAGGCATCAACGAAAATAAAATCGACTATAAAAATCGACCCGATTGTAATTGATGATTGGGGCGGTTATGCCCTGTCACCTTATGTGACGGTAGACGGGGCGGATGGAACCTCAAAATGGTTATTTAATCCGTTCAAATTTTTACGCAAAAGTTTACGCCTGAACACGATTCCAGCCGTGGACATCAGCACCGAAAGTGGCCGCCGTATCCTCACTATACACATTGACGGCGATGGCTTTGTGTCTCACGCAGAACTGCCCGGAACCCCCTATGCCGGGGCAGTAATTTTTAACCGGATTATTAAGCATTATCGACTACCCACTACAGTTTCCATCATTGAAGCGGAAATTGGCGCCAAAGGTCTCTATTCCAAACAAACACCCGCATTGGAAAAAATTGCCCGCTCCATCTTCAGACTGCCCTATGTTGAAGTCGCCACGCATACCTTCAGCCATCCCTTTTTCTGGCAGGTTTTTGATGGTGACTACGATGTAGGTAAGGCTGTTTATGGTTTAAATCTGCCGGTACCCGGCTATAGCCTAAACCTGAAAAGAGAAATTATTGGCTCCACCAATTATATTAATACGCATCTGGCGCCAAAAAATAAGCAGGTCAAAATGATACTCTGGTCTGGAAATACCCGGCCTGGCGCCAGTGCGGTTAAAATGGCGACTGATGATGGCCTGCTTAATGTCAATGGCGGTGATACCTGGCCGCTACCTTACCACAGCTCCATTTCCATGATCTGGCCAGTAGGCCGCCCGACTGGCGGTGGTCTTCAGGTTTATGCCCCGGTACTGAACGAAGATGTTTACACCAATGACTGGCAAGGTCCTTATTATGGCTATCGTGATGCAATCTGGTCCTTCAAGTTTCTGGAAACTCCGCGACGTTTAAAACCCATCGGTATTTATTACCATTTTTATTCCGGCACCAAACTCGCTTCCATCAATGCGCTCAAACAGGTCTATGACTGGGCCCTGAAACAACAGCCCATTCCACTATACCTGAGTCAGTATGCACAACGCGCCAATGCTTTTTACCGTGCCAGTCTGGCACAAAAATTAGACGGCAGCTGGTCCATTAACACGGCAACCTATATTCATACCTTACGCCTGCCGAAAAACATGGGCTGGCCCGACCTGACTCGCAGCACCGGCATTGCCGGTTACCGTCAGGGTAAAGATGGTGTTTATGTAAGCCTGAGTTCAAACCGGCCCCGCCTGTACCTGCAGTCAAAACCCGATCCCCGGCTTCATCTGGTGAATACCAATGGCGTCGTTAAATACTGGCGGCGTAACAAGAAAAATATTCAGTTAAGCCTGTCAGCAAATGTTGCTATAAGCCTGACTGTTGCACCGGCCAGCAGTTGTGAGTTAAAAACCAGCCGCCATCGTTACCACAGCCAGACGCAAGGAATGCAGCAAATTTTTTCATTACCCGTGAAAATGCTGAAGAATGCGAAACTCATCTGCCGTTAAACTTAAAACATTGCGCGGAGAGGAATACCAGCGCGAGTATCTGGTTAATGTTCCTGCTTTAATCTCGATGCTAGTGGTTATCAGTCTAACCCTGGCATTACTGTTTCCCAAAAAAGCGGTCTTCAGTGATCCGACGTATATTAATTCACCCGATGCCATTTCCATCGCTTATTTGGAATTACTGCTAAAATCAGACCCCGATAATATCGAATTACGCCTGTCTCTGGCCAGACAACTGTATGTCACCGGCCAATTAAAGCAAGCCATGAGGGTCATTAATTTACTGCTTACCAATACCCCAACCGAATTTAAAACTCAGATTTGTAATTTATATGTAAAACTGATTGCTCAACGTTATTGGGCCAGCAAGGGGAAAACCAGGAAAACCTTGTTTAGCGAACTGCAAACAGCCTTTCATCAGGCCAGCCAGGCCGCAAGAACATTAACCGAACTCAAAACAGTTTATGATATGGCCCGGCGGTGGGCAGCCCCGGCCACACAGCTTCTGATCATCAAAAAAATAATTCTGCTGGCCGCCACACCGCAACAGAAAGTTAGCTGGATGCTTGAAGCTTCTAATCTATCCCTGGCACAGAACCAGCCGGATGATGCGGCAAACTGGCTTGAACAGGCCTATCACACCAGCACCTCCAGCAGCACCAAACCAAAATTAGCAACCTGGTTATTACAAACTTTACTGGCAACCGGTAATCCCAATAAGGCCTTGCAGAAAACACCCTATTATGTTCGGCACAACCCGCGCAGCCGCACTTTACTGCAATTGGCCATTTCGATTGCACGACAAACCGGACGCAGCGATCTGCAGGATCGTTGGCTCACTACGGCCACTCGTCTTGAGCCGAATAATATGGACTACAACCGCGACCTGATGAAACTGAAACTGGCCACTGGACAATTAAAATCTGCCGCCCGTCTGGCCGACATCCGTCTGCGATATCCGGCACTAACAACCGAGGAACGCACACGTATTGCACGCCTGTATGAATGGAACGGACAACCCGACAAGGCGCTAAAACAATGGTACTGGTTAAGCATGAATAGTCGCTCGCCGACAAAAGAAGCCGAACAGCGCGCCCTGAAATTGGCCATTGGCCTGTTTCATTATAAGCAGGCCGTCAAGCTTTACCAACACATGGCAAAACAAAAACCGCTAGTGCTGGCCGAGCAAAAAGAGTTAACCGGTCTCTATCTAATTCAGGGACAGACGGACAAGGTTGAAAGCAATTACCTGCAATATTTAAAACAACATCCGCAACAGAAAGACATCTGGGCGGCGCTGGCCGGTCTGTATGTCAATTTACAAAAATTACCTCAGGCGGCAAAGACATATGAAATCATTGACAAGCGCTTTGGCCTCAGCGACAAACAATTACTCGACCTGAAAAATATCTACTGGCTGCTGGGGGAAGCAGAAAAAGCCCAGAGCAAGTTACTGGCCTATGCGGCAACCGAAAAAAACGATAAAAAAGATGATAAAAATGCTTACTGGAAAGCCCGCAGCGAAATAGCGTGGTTCCTGGAAGACACTGATCAGCTTGATGACATTTACAGCTTTTTACTATCCCGCAATAAAAAACAGCCCGTCACCTTGTCCATGATCGACCAGTTGATGGTTTTATATGCCAGCAACAAGGAGTATGAAAAAAGCACCCGTTTGGCCATGCTCGGCTGGCAGCGTTCGTTGCAAGCAGATTATGCGATCCGTGCATTAAATTATGCCAGCCAGTACGCCCGTGAAATTCATCAATGGAATCATGCCGCACAAATAGCCAGACGTATTAATAACAGCCAGCACACCGCAATACTTAAAAAGAACAGTCAATACTGGCAAGCGCTTGCCAACATTGCCCGCCAGCAGAAACAATGGCAACGGGCCGTAAACTATCTGCAACAGGCCAGCCAGCTGTCACCCAACAACATCCAGCTTGAGGTTTCCCTGCTATGGCTGCTTATCGAACAACATAAAGCAGAAAACCCGCAACTAAAAACCGAATTAATCAGCAGCATCAAACATTTCGGACAAAACCCCTATCTGTTCGATGCCCAGGCATCAGGCTGGGCTGCACTGGGGCAATATGATATTGCGCTACGCTGGTACCGGCAATCACTAGCCGAGCATCACCAGGACTGGCCCTGGTTGCTGAACTATGCCTATGCATTGCAACAAAACGGACAGACTCTGGCTGCCTGGCGGGTACGACGCTACACCCTGACCTGGATGCAACAACACCCGCGCCAGGCATCAGGCAAACAAACTAGCCGCGACTGGAAAATCAGTTATCTGGGTCTGCTGCGTGAGTTTCAGGGAAAGGCTCAGGGCTGGAAAATGGCCAAAAATATTATCGCCAGTAAAACCGGGCAACAACTTGAAAATAAACAGACACAAAAAAACTGGCTGACATTATTCAGCGAATGGTCAATGGCTGACAATAATCGCGCACTCAGCACAGGACTACAGACGCAGGCCAACAATTTGCGCATCGAACTCCCGGCCTGGCAACGTTTGGGGCTTGCGCTACAACAGTATGACAGCGACGCCATTGAGGCGCTGATTAACGGCAACCAGCCATTACCACTGGCGGATAAAACACTGGCGCTGGCACAGAACGGTTATCGTGGCCAGGCTTTGAATTTTGGACTGGCCCATATCAGTTCAAAACGCCCGGAAAATGAACTGCAACAACTGCGCGCCACCACAACATCTATCCGCAGCGAGCAGCCAAACGGCATAAAATTTGGACTGTATGCGGAAGGTATCGCTGATATCAGTCTATTCGGCCAAAAGCTACGTTACGCCCAGGCGACCGATAATGGGGTGATGCTTGTTGATGCTAAAACCTTGTCAACAAGCGGACAACTAAGTCTGGTAAAACAGTGGCCAGAGGAAAAAAATATACGCATCAGTTATAACTGGCTGAGTCGTAACAGCCGCAAAACCTTACGTCTGGGAATAGATCAACGTGTCAATGGTAACCAGCCTGAATTCAGTTTCAGCCAGACCTTGCCGGTTTATGCCGGGCTGGATTTCAAATTCTCCATCGGCCTGCAACAACGCAGCAAAACCACGGCCAGCGCTTATGAACTGGCCAACTGGAATCATCTTGGCGTGGCGGGTAATTACCAGATGGATAGCCGCACATCGATCAGCAGTCAACTACGCTGGAGTCGATATGATTCTGTATGGGAAGATTTTTTAGGGCAGGGTATTGATGTCGATCTGAATCTTAACCACATCCTGTTTGCCAATGCTCCCCAATGGAAAATATACAGTAATATACAATGGACACGCATTAATACCGTAGAAAAGACACCGGCAAACCTCCAACCTTATTTCACCATCCCGAATCCTGCTCTCAGCACTATATTAACCGACCGTTATGGCCGCATCGGTATCGGTTCCAGTCTGCAGCACGGGAGCCCCGGTGTTATCGCACATCAACTTGCTTCGCCGCACTGGCTGTTGGATCTGAATGCTGGTTATCAATGGATCAGCAACCGTTTTGACTGGGCCTTTACCAGCGGTTTTGGCTGGCGCCTGTTCGGTGATGACGAGCTGGCATTAACTGCCAGTTATAACAGTGACAATCGCGGTGCCGGCAGTACATATACACTATGGTTAGGCTATAATAAATATTTTGGGCGTTAATCACAAATACCAATTAAACTGACGCTGGTACAACAAAAACATACCGCTCACTGAGGTAAAAATGCAAACGAGAATAAAAACAGCATGGAAAATAATCGGGCTAGGCCTGATTTTTCTATTAAATGCCTGTTCGGTTGAGCAGATCTATCATGGCAAGGCTCTGGACAATCAGGCAAGCTGGGTACTGTTACCCGTAGTTAACCGCTCGCAGACCCCGCAGGCTGGTGAGCGAGTGGAAGCCATCCTGGTTTCTTTATTGCGCAGTCGCGGCGTTACTCACATCAGCCACTATCCCGGCACACCACAATCCCAGGTTTTAATAATGCTGGACGAGCAGGCACGTTATAACGCGGCTTTAAAATGGGCGCTAACCCAGGGATTTCGTTACGCCATCACCGGAACAGTTGAGGAGTGGCGATATAAAGCCGGGCTGGATGGCGAGCCTGCAGTAGGCATTACCCTACGAGTGATCGATTTACAAAACAATAAAAAATTCGCATCCAGGACAAGCACAACAAGCGAGGCTAAATATAAAACACAGCCCGTGCTCTGGTCTGCCACCGGTGCACGTACCGGCTGGGGACGTGAAGGCATAGCCACCGCCACCCATACATTATTGAATGATCTGTTAGACGGGATAGTTTTTGTCGAGCAGGGAAAACAATCCTGAAAAAATCTGTACTGAAAAACCATGTTGAAAAATGGAACCCTTAATCTACCGTAACCGGCTGGAAAAGCTTAAACAAAAACCCGGCTGGCACGCCTGGTTTGAAATGTTTCTGATCACCCTCATTACCCTTGGTTTAAGCGCCTGGAGCCGCCCTGACGATCCTTTTTTTATCCAATCACCTTTCCCGTGGCCATTATTAGGTCCCGTCATTGTCGGCCTGCGTTACGGTTTTTTCTTCGGTTTTATCAGTGACCTGGTAGTACTGGCCGTGCTGGCGCTAAGCCTGCGTCTGGAATGGGTTAAGCTGCCGGTTTTCCCCTATGATTATGCTATCGGATTAACCGCAGTCGCCATGCTGGTCGGTGAGTTTCGCGATGTCTGGCGACGCCGGATCGAACGTCTGCAGGAATCCAACGACTACCGCCAGATCCGTTTAAACGAATTCACCCACAATTATCATCTGCTCAAAGTCTCCCATGACCGCCTTGAACAGCAGGTTGCCGGCAGTGGCCGCAGTCTGCGCGAGGGCCTACGTTTTATCCGTACAAAACTATCCGCCGGCCATATTGATGGCCTGGATACAGACATTGCGCAAACACTGCTGGCAATGATGGTAGAGTACGGTAATCTGCAAAAAGCCGCCTTGTTTGCTAGCCAAACGGATAAAGACAAACACCCGACCGACCTGTTAATGACGCTACCACAAGCGCAATTAGGCATCAGTGACCCACTGCGCCATAATGATCCGTTGATTCGACACTGTATCAAAACCCGGAAGCTGGTCAGCATCCATCCGGAACAATTTAGCAATGAAGATACTGACAGCGAGCATAGTCAGTTACTTGCCTGTGTGCCATTGATCGACGCTGAAAATCAACTCTGGGCAGTCATTGCCATTGAGATGATGCCTTTTTTCTCTTTCCAGAAAAAAACCTTGCGTCTGCTGGCGATACTAGCGGGGCATATGGCCGATCTGTTAAATACACATTCAGTCATCAGCTCGATTGCAGATGAAGATTTTGCCTCTCTGGCGATGAATTTAAAACGCGCCATGTACGATCAGATCGAATTTAGTATACCTTCGGTATTACTGGTTTTTGATGTTAATACAGCCGAAGATGGTGGGCAGCAGTTTATTGAGCTAATCCAACGCATGCAGCGTGGTCTCGATATTATTGTCCACAACCTGCGTGAACAACAACATCAGTTGATTATTCTGCTGCCATTAACCGATGAGCTGGGATTGGCAGGTTATCGCCAGCGGCTGGAAAATTTATTGAAATCTGACTATGGTGTAAATCTTGCCACGTTACCCGTAAAAACAGCCCAGCATCAACTGCAGGAACAGTCTTCACTGGATCAATTTATTACACAAAGGATATGGGATGGGGACCGTTTGGCTCATTATTCTAGCCATAGTATTTGAAGCCGCAGGCATCACCGCCCTGCAGGCTGACTTTGCTGCGCCCTACCACCTGCCCGGTTATTTACTTGGCCATGCAAGCGCCAGTCTTGTATTTTCCCTGCTGCTCTGGCAATACATGCCAGAGCGCTACCGCTACCCAGTTAAACGGGCTGCCTTTTTTCTTTTTATCATTCAGTTTTTTATCCCCTTTATTGGCAGCATCGGCCTGAGTACTGGTTTAATGTTGGCCTTACATCTACCGCGAAAACGGGCACACCTGTTATGGGACGAAATTGATGACCCGGATCTTCCCTATCGTCCGTCTGAGGTCAACGCGCAACCCTTGTATAGTCAAGGTGGATTAACCCAGGTATTACGTGAAGCCGGCAGCATAGAAAAACGCATCAAGGCAGTAATGGCCAGTAAACAAATGAGTAACCGCGATTCCGTAGCTATTCTGCAACAGGCATTAAAAGATACCAGTGATGATGTACGTTTACTCGCTTACGCCATGCTGGATGAAAAAGAAAAAGTCATCAGCAATCAAATTAAAAACACACAACAGATACTTGCACGAGCTAAAACTGTCAACAACCAACAGGGGATACTTACCCAGCAGAAATTGCTTGCCGGACATTATTGGGAAATGGCCTATCTAGGCCTGGCGCAAGGGGGCGTTAAAACCCATTTTTTAAGCATGGCCCGCGAAAACTGCGAGTCTGTGCTGGCGCAGACACGCGATGCCGGCATACTCCGCTTACTGGGACGAATTCATCTCGAAAACGGTCAGCCTGAGGCCGCAGAAGAATTATTTCTCGAAGCTATTAAGCAGGGACTACCAAGGCACCAGGTGCTACCCTATCTGGCAGAAATTGCCTGGCTGCAACGTAATTTTTGCAAGGTCAAAAAACTGCTTGCTGAATTGTCAAACAACCCGCAACCGGTTCACCCAACCCTTCAGGGAGTACTGCAGTATTGGCTATAAATTCGAATAGAAAAACACCCTCCGCCAAAAGAAAGCCGGTTGCAGATATTGCTTTAATGCTCGAAGGTACCTACCCCTATGTTCGCGGCGGGGTTTCCTCCTGGGTACACCAGATTATTAGCGGCCTGCCACAATATACGTTCGCTCTGGTATTTCTCGGCGGGCAAAAAGAAAATTACGGCGAAATGCGCTATGAAATACCCGCCAATGTTACCCATATACAAGAACATTATTTAATGGACCTGCACCACGAGCATCACCCGACCCCGCTTGCCGGTAATCCAGAGGCCTTTGCCGCCATGAAGGCCATGCACGACCAGTTTAAAACGGGCGAGCATGTTGACATCAAGGTCATGAAAAATGTATTTTTTGAACTCGGCAATGCTGATGGCGTCACCCGTAAAAGCTTTCTTTACAGTGAAGAGGCCTGGGCAATCATTACCGAATTTTATGATAAATTTTGTACCGAACCTTCATTTATCGACTATTTCTGGTCTATCCGCACCATGCATGCACCCTTGTTTCTGCTCGCAGACATTGCCCGCAACCTGCCTGAGGTGCGCGTAGTGCATTCCGTTTCAACCGGTTACGCAGGACTCCAGGGCACCATCGTCAGTCAGTTACGCAACTATCCCTATATTCTGACCGAGCATGGGATTTACACCAAGGAGAGAAAGATTGATCTCGCCCAGGCCGACTGGATTCACGATCCCGAAGATGAAGTTAGCGGCACTCTGCATGAAGAAGTTGGTTATATTCGCCAGTTATGGATTCGCTTTTTTGAACTGATCGGCAAACTGACCTATCAGTCAGCTGACCCCATTATTTCACTGTATGAAGGCAATCGCCGCCGGCAGATTGATGATGGCGCACCGGCAGCGAAAACAAAGGTCATTCCCAATGGCATCGCCCTGGAAAAACTCAGTGCACTGTATCCTAAGCGTAAACCTGGGGTGCCGAAAATCCTGGGTCTAATCGGTCGCGTGGTGCCCATTAAAGATATTAAAACCTATATTCGTATGATGCGTATCATCTGCAACGAATTGCCTGATGCTGAAGGCTGGATTGTCGGCCCCGAAGAAGAAGATCCCACCTACGTCAGTGAATGCAGGGAAATGGTCAGTGGCCTCCGTCTGAGCGACAATGTCAAATTTCTCGGTTTTCAGAATATTGCCGATATTCTGCCGCAACTGGGTTTGATGGTATTAACCTCCATCAGCGAGGCCTTGCCGCTGGTAATACTGGAAGCCTATGCTTCCGGCCTGCCCTGTCTGGCAACCAATGTGGGCGCCTGCAGTGAACTCATCTACGGCATGACTGATGAAGACAAAGCCCTGGGCGCAAGTGGCGTGGTGGTACCCATTGCCGATCCGGAGGCCGCTGCCAAAGCCGCGCTATCGCTACTTACCGATGAAGTTGCCTGGCAGCGAGCCCAACAGGCCGGCAGGCAGCGGGTAGAAAAATATTACACCCAGAAAATGATGTTTGATGCTTATGAGACTATTTACGCTAACGCACTGGCCGAAAGTGACCGCCGCCTAACTGCACAGGAGACCCGGAACTAATGGCTGGCATCGGCTTTGAAATCCGTCGCATCCTGGAGAAGGACACCTTGCTTTCTCTGCTTGAAGCCTATGGTTTTGCCGGCTTAATCAGTTCCGGTCCCTGGGTGCTGTCCATCCTGGGTGTAATGATGATTGGCATACTCAGTTATACCCTGGTATCACCCCAGGTATTGATTGTACAGTTCCTGGTGTCGGTCACTTATCTGATGGCCTTTTCACTCATGCTAACCGGCGTATTGCAATTGATGTTCACCCGCTTTATTGCCGACCGCCTGTTTGAACTGAAAAAAGCCATCATCTTGCCCAACATGCTGGGTGCGCTTTGCCTGACAACACTGGTTGCCGGTGGCAGTGGCGCGCTGGTGCTGGCTCTTCTGTTTGAGCAAAGTTTGGTGTACCGATTGTTGATGCTGGCTAATTTTGTTGCCCTGTGCAATTTATGGATTGTGATCATTTTTCTTTCCAGTATGAAAGCCTACCGCTTAATCGTCGGCCTGTTTTTTGCCGGTTACAGCATTGCAGTACTCTCTGCGCTGGCATTATCCCTGCTGGGATTCGGTATGGACGGCCTGTTGTTCGGTGTACTGGTTGGTCACAGTTTTCTTTTATTCAGTTTTCTGTTTATCATTGTCCAGGCATATCCGGGCGAACAACTGATTGCTTTCGACTTCCTGAAAAAAAAACAGATTTTCATCAGCCTCATCTTTACCGGGTTTTTCTTTAATCTCGGCATCTGGGCCGATAAACTGATTTTCTGGTTTTATCCCGACACCTCACAGATCATTATTGGTCCCTTGCGCGCCTCCTTAATTTACGACCTGCCGATCTTTTTAGCGTATCTTTCGATCATTCCGGGTATGGCCGTTTTTCTGGTGCGCATGGAAGCGGATTTTGCCGAACAGTATGATCTGTTCTACACCTCCATTCGTGAAGGCGACACCCTGCAACGTATTTATTACCGTAAAGACCGGATGGTTTATACCGCACGTCAGGGTATTTATGAAATTTTCAAGGTGCAGGGAATTACCGTCGTTTTACTCTTACTGTGGGGGCAGGATATTCTGCAGGCGATTGGTATTTCACCGCTCTATGTACGCCTGTTTTACATTGACGTGGTGGGTGTCAGCGTGCAGGTATTATTATTGTCGATCATGAACGTGCTGTTTTATCTCGATGGCCGCCGCATTGCCCTGTTTCTCAGTCTGCTGTTTTTACTGAGCAATTCTCTGTTCAGCTGGCTCAGTATTCAACTGGGCGCCTCCTTCTTTGGTTACGGCTTCACCCTGGCAATGGCATTAACCAGCCTGGTCGGACTGGCATTGCTGTCACGCAAAATGAACCGCCTGGAATATGAAACTTTTATGTTGCAGGGGGCATAAAACCCTCAGCCATAAAGTGTTCTTTGTGGGCAACTACTCGCTACGTAGAATGATGGGTTTCAAGCCGGCCAATTGAAATAGCAAGGCATCTCTTTTTTGTATCAGTAAGATTCTTCCCAGCTGATGTAATGTTCAAGATGATCGATTTTCTCCTGCTGTTCCAGGATAATATCCTTGACCACATCCCCCATGGCGATCAAACCCAGCATTTTTTCGTTTTCAACTACCGGCAAATGACGAATGTGGTGCTTGCTCATAATCGCAAGACAGACCTCAACATCCTGCTCGGGAAATGTATAGTAGACCTGACGGGTCATCAATACTTTTACCTTGGTTTCCCTTGCCGGCAAATCTTCGAGAATGATTTTCCGCGCACAGTCACGCTCAGAAAGCATGCCGATCAACTGCCCCTCCAACAATACCGGCAACGCGCCAATGCCTTTTTCCTGCATCGTTTTCATAGCCTCGAACACGCTGGCATCCGGGTGCGTATTCCAGACTTCATTACCTTTTATCTGCAGCAATTTTCCGACATTGATCATGGTTTGTCCTCTTTGAGTAACCCTGCTTTAACTCATAGCACATTCAGCCAGGAAAAACAGCCTGAAAACCTGATTTAAAATAGTAGATGCTCAGGTCAGGCCGCTATTACTGAAGCCAATCAAGACCATAACCAACAGGCTGACACCGATGCTCAGCAGGCTAAAACCAATAATATGTGAAATAATCACGGCGCGTCTTGATGGTGGCGGCACCAACCGTTTTTCCAGTTCACCACTGGCCTTGAGGCGTTCGTATTCCTGCGGACGCTCTTCCTTGAACTCTTCCAGATCCCAACTACCGGTAAACATGACGATATCCAGCGGGAACTTGGCCGGGCGAAAGTGGTTATTGAAGAAATGCACTACAAACAAGGTCGTCACTGCCAGAAACGCTTCGACCCCGTGAGCAATCGAGGCAATATTAAACACCCAGCCTGGCAGGAAACGCAGCAGGATCGGTGAAGCCCAGAGTATGATGCCCGAGGTACCAATGACAAAAGCACCCCAGTATACCGCCCAGTAATCAAATTTCTCCCAATAAGTGAAACGATCCAGACGCGGCGGTTTGCCTTTGCCAAAGAACCAGCGGAACTGGGCCTTCATATCCTCCCAGTCTTTTTTTCGCGGCAACATGGAATCCGGCCCGAACCACTTGAAATTTTTATCTTTCAACAAGCGTGAAAGCAGAATCACACCATGTCCCACCACGGCCAACAGAAACAATATCCCGGCCGTGCGATGGATAATGCCAAACACACCAGGACCACCTACGGCCTTGACCACCGCCACGGCCCAGGCCGTATCTGCGTACATCACGGCCATACCGGTAAATACCAGGGTCATAACCGAGATCGCCAGCAACCAGTGATTGACTCGCCAGTACCAGGCATAACGCTGGAAATACACTTCACTGTGTTTTTTCTTCGGCTTGACACGATAACGTACCGTCAGGGAATCACTGGTGCTGGTAGCAAAAACACGCGACTTGTATTCACGATAGAACCAGAGCATGGAATGACTGTAGAAAAAGATCAGCACCGCAATGACGATGTAGATCATGAGCTTGCCGGTAACAAACATACCCGGATAGCGTTTAAAGTCATGCGTATTACCATGCGCCTTGTAACTGACAATGCCAGCACCGGCATCTTTATGACATTCGCGGCAGGTTTTCAGTCGGTTTCGAGTGCTGACTTTTGAAACCGGATCATCAATTTTGCGTGTGTCGTGACCACGATGGCAATCGACACAGCGTGGCACCTTTTTATTACCGTGCCAGGCCAACTGCCCATGGGTCGTTGCCATATAACTGGCAACTTCCTTTTTATGGCAGTTGCCGCAATTTTTAGTCACCACCCGATGGGCAAACAGGCTATCTTTTTTTCTTATTTCATGAGATGAATGACAATCCGAACAGGTCGCACTATCACCTTTCCAGGGTGTCTTCAGGGCCGCGCCGTGAATAGATCGTTTATACTCTTTTAATGCCCTGTTATGGCACTCACCACACATCTGCGGGGAATTTTCACGATAGGTGGAAGCTTTTGGATTGCTGGATTTATAAACATAGTGCGCCGTATGGCAGTCAGCGCAATTAGCGTTATTCTTTACCCTGGTATCCGCATGCACGGAATGTGTATAACGTTCGGTGTTAATCACCACCTCTGATAGTTTTTTCTTGCGCGCCTTTTTCAGACCACGCCAGTCACGCCCATCCGTTAAGGTTTTGGCGCTGTCAATATGACAGCTGACGCAGTCGACGGTTTCCAGTTTTTCTTTTCGATGAGGCAGTTTTTTAATTCCACGATGACAGTCCACGCATTTTAATTTGCCATGCACACTATCCCGCAGAGCAGAAACATTAATGTCCAGTGAGCGCTTGCGTGATTCACCGTGTTCGCCCATGGGCACGGCAAACCCCTTGACCCCGTGGCACTCGGTACATTCCTGATCTGTAAACTCGGCTGCACAAAGACTCGTAACAGGCAGCAACAGAAAAAAAAGGGCAAGGATTTTATTCAACATATCAGATGTTTTTATGTGTTATGCAGAAACAGGCTTGTTATAAAAATCTTTAAGACCATGAAAGCCATACCCGCAGAATATACCTGCGGGTGTGGCATGAACGACAACGCTCTGACTCTACTTCTTAACCTTTTTGGTATTAAAGCCATGATTATCGTCATCCTCGGGCGACCAGGATTTGGGCGGCTTCTTACCAATAAACCAGCGATGCATCTCAGAGTTAAGAATTCTGTCCAGTTCCTTTTGCACCCGATCGGCGCCCTTGTTGTTACCTTTACGGCGCGCCTTCTCGATCAGATCCTTCACTTCCGGCACCATCTCCATATAGAAACGATGGGCAACTTCAAACATGCCTTGCCAGTGAACGTAATCGGGGGCCAGCATGGCTGCGCCATGACGAGCACGGCGACCTTCATGATGCCAGAGATAGAAATAGGTCCATTCGATCTTTTCATTGAATTTAACCGAATCGATCAACTTCTCTTTCTTCAACGCCGTAATCAGCTGCTTCGCCGGAATCGCAAACTTGTCGTTGAACAATTCCACAAACGAATCCAGTTGTTCATAAAAATTATCGACGATGTTGCGACCGTGACAGGCAGAGCAAACCGACTTCATATCCTTACGCCGTTGCAGCCAGGGCTTGACCTTCTTGCCCGCCTTTTTGGCTTTCGCATCAATTTTGAAGGATACCGGCGCCCGCAGATTCCAGGAAATACGTGAACCAATATCGTGGTTGACAGGCAGATCCTTGGTCGCCGACATATGACAGGTGGCGCAGGTAGGTGCAGCGGTATAATCCTCACCCGGAATCCACTTGCTGGAGCCCATATTCATTTTATCGATATGGGCGCGGAAAGCGACACCATGCACTGACTCTTCGTAAATTTCTTTCTGCGGATGATCCGGCCCCAGATGACAGCGACCACAGTTGTCCGGGTGACGGGCCTGTTCCACATCAAAATTATGCCGCAGATGGCAGGCTGAACAGGCACCCTTGGAACCGTCCGGGTTAATCCGGCCGATACCCGTATTCGGCCAGGTTGCCGGATTCAAAGAACCATCGGACTCAACCCGCACGATGGAACCATGGCAGCCCATGCAACCGGAAGTCACCACCGGTGAGGTGCCGTTGAGCAACGGCGCACCTTCGACCACATCGGCCAGCACATTGTCCAACGAACCCAGAATATTACCCGCTGAAGCATGATGGCTGGCGTCAAACTCCTTCACCTCGCGCTCGTGACAATGACTGCAATCCTTGGGCGACACAATCACCGAAATGGTGAAATCCTTGTGTTTAATTGCATCTTTGTCCGACGGCTTGGCCTTGTGACATTCATAGCACCCCACATTGGCGCGATAATGTTTGGATGCACCCCACATTGCATAGATGCCCGGGGTCTTTTCACGGTGGCAGGACACACACTGAGCACTTTCCTTGCTCATGTATTTGAAGCCCTTGAGTATTTCTACCGGCTTCTCTTTGTTTTTGGCCACAGCCGGTGTGACGAGAACAAACTGCAAAGATACGATACTTAAAAACAAGGCCATCAGCGCCGCACTAGTTTTGTGCATGGTGCTGCATGGCCTGAATTCCGCAATGGTTTTCATTGTCATATTTCCCCTGGTAGGACTATGCGTACATAGCAACATTACAATTTTTATAAATTCTTGAACCGGCAGGCTCTAAAGCAATATTCCTGCCACCATTATCCAAGTAACCAGGTAATATACTTAAGCGCTTGGATTTAGTGTATTTTTAACGTTTGCAGGGAAATCGTTAGAAAGTATTATTGATTATCGTTTCTCCTCGGATGCATCATGATTGTGCAGTCTCAGATAAATATAATCATGCTGGTGCAACAGGGAACAAGACCGTGGTCAATAACGGCTATATGCGTATTTCCAATACGAAATTTAACTGAATACCAGAATAAACAACCCCGCCGCAAGCGACGGGGAATGACACCCAACGAGATTAAAGCGCCAGAAGACCTGGCGCATCAGAAAAGCATAAAAAAGCCTATTGGCAGTTTGCAGCATCCAGATGTCGGCGGTCCAGGTTCTCTAGCGCTATATTAGCCTGACGAAAGCCATTGGACAGGGACCGGGACCACCAACGGGCGGCTTCACAATAACTCTGCTTGCCAGCCACGCCATTGGCGTACATGGCGCCCAGATTATACTGCGCCAACGCATCGCCATTGGCGGCGGCCAGCAACCACCAACGCTTGGCTTCCTTGAAATTGCGGCTCACGCCATCGCCTCCAGTGGCGTAGATAATTCCAAGATTATACTGGGAATCGGTATTGCCTTTCATACTGGCGGCCCGCCACCATTTAATCGCTTTGGAAATATTTTTCTTTACCCCCAGTCCCCGCGCATAGGCCAGTCCAAGATTGTGCTGAGCCTCGCGATCGCCCTGCTCGGCGGCACGCCGGTACCAGTAGAGTGCTTTATAGCGGTCATTACTGGCACTCTCGTACAGCATACCCAGAAAAAACTCCGCTTTGCTGTTACCATCCTGAGCCAGCGGCAGCCAGATCCTTTCTGCGCGATAAAAGTCCTTGCTCTTGAAGGCCTGTACGCCCTGTATCAACGCATAGCCGGCAAAAACCGCCCGCTGGCCCATGCTATGCAGGCTCGAATTGAGCATTTTATGGGCCGTGGCACCCGTCTTACTCAGCGAGTCCGCCTGCGCCGAAGATAGCAGCAGAACAACGCCGGCCAGGCAGGGAAGAAGAAATAAGAAGAAGGTCCTTTTCGCCTTGAAATTATGGCTAGATTGCAAATTAAACCGTTCTAGTGACATGACATATCTCCAACAAAACCTGTGTACTACAGGCGTTCTATATGTTTTAACGTCTAATCACTGAGCGACTTTAGATTTTTTCCTGTCTCTTCTACCTTGATTTTTCAGAATTTGATGACTAGCGAACTAACCTCGAATGGCTCGATCCATACGTACCAACGCGGCATCCCAGGCTTCTCCCCTGTTTTCACCAAGGCTCATCAACTCCATAAGTGCATAAGACAGTTGTCGATTCGCGGGAGTCATATCGACCAGTTTTCCGAGCCTGTACATATGGCCGCTTTTCTCAATATCCAGCGTTTTGCATAACGCATACAGCAACAGAGCCTGCCCGGAACGGGGGTTGGCTTCAATCAGCGCTATAACCTGTTCAAGTACATTATCAATCATGTTCTTGCTCGCGTAATTAACAGAAAATAAAAAAGGGCAGGTGAATTCAATTCACCGGCCCTTTTGCCTTTTACTGCCAACCTCGGGGAAGCTCCCCGTGCGGTTTATTTGTAGAAGGAAATCATTTTTTCAAGCGTTATCGCTTTGATTTTGTCAGCATTACCGGCTGCACCAAAGGCTTCAAAACGCGACTTGCAGATTTCCATCATACCCTTGGTCGCTTCCTTAAGGAATTTACGCGGGTCAAAGTTGGCGGGGTTTTCAGCCAGGTGCCTGCGAACGGAACCGGTAGAGGCCATACGCAGATCGGTATCGATGTTAACCTTGCGTACACCATTTTTGATGCCTTCGACGATTTCTTCCACCGGCACACCATAGGTCTGCCCCATGTCACCGCCGTAGGAATTGATGATCTTCAGCCATTCCTGCGGTACGGAAGAGGAGCCGTGCATAACCAGATGGGTATTGGGAATGCGGGCGTGAATTTCCTTGATGCGGTCGATACGCAGAACTTCACCCGTGGGTTCCTTGGTGAACTTATAGGCGCCGTGGGAGGTACCAATGGCAATCGCCAGGGCATCCACGCCGGTCTTGTCAACGAAGTCAGCCGCTTCTTCTACATCAGTCAGAAGCTGGTCCATGTCCAGTTTGCCTTCGGCGCCGTGGCCATCTTCTTCACCCATTTCACCGGTTTCCAGTGACCCCAGACAACCCAGTTCGCCTTCGACAGAAACGCCACCGGCATGCGCCATTTTCACGACTTCTTTGGTAACCGCGACATTATAGTCAAAGCTGGAAGGCGTCTTCATGTCGGCCATCAGTGAACCGTCCATCATCACCGAGCTGAAACCCGACTGGATGGAACGCAGGCAAACGGCCGGTTCGGAACCGTGATCCTGATGCATGACAATCGGAATATGCGGGTACATTTCAACCGCCGCGCTAATCAGGTGACGCAGGAAGGGTTCACCCGCATAGGCACGCGCTCCCGCCGAACCCTGCATGATAACCGGGCTATTGGTGGCATCGGCTGCCTGCATAATGGCGTGAACCTGTTCCATATTATTAACATTGAACGCAGGCATACCGTAGCTATTTTCTGCCGCATGATCCAGTAATTGTCGCATCGAGATAAGGGCCATATTCGACCTCCTTTCAGAAGTTAGTTTTAAATTGAATAATAAAAATCGTACTGGTTAAAGCCGACTGACAAATCATGTGCAGTCGGAAATTTACTTATAAAAACGAGTTATTCTGTTCCGTTATCGGGTTCAACCATTTCACCGACGCGCACAATCTTCAGCGCATTGGTGCCACCCATGACTCCCATCAGATCACCCTTGGTTATGATCACCAGATCGCCATCGCGCACCGCGCCACGGCGTAACAGCTCGTCCACGGCCTCTTTGTTGATCTCGGCATGATCTTTACTGCTCACTTCAAAACTGACCGGACAAACTCCGCGATACAGGGTAACTTTGCGGCGAGTTTCCACATGGCTGGTCAGGGCGTAAATTGGAATTCTTGAACTGATACGCGACATCCACAGAGTCGTGGAACCCGACTCGGTCAAAGCCGCAATCGCCTTCACGCCGAGATGGTTGGCAATATACATGGAAGCCATGGCTATGGCTTCATCCATACGCTGGAAAGTCGTATCGATACGGTGATCCGAGTGGGTGGCGATACGCTGTTTTTCCGCTTCACGGCAGACCCGATCCATGGCTGCAATCGCCTTGTCCGGATATCGGCCGGTTGCGGTTTCAGCCGAAAGCATAACTGCATCAGTGCCATCCAGCACCGCATTGGCCACATCGAAGACTTCCGCACGGGTCGGAATATGGCTGTGAATCATGGATTCCATCATCTGGGTAGCGGTAATCACCACCTTGTTCATGGTCCGTCCCAGGCTGATCAGGTGTTTCTGTACCGGCGGCAGAGCCGCATCGCCGATTTCCACGCCCAGATCACCGCGGGCAATCATGATGACATCACTGGCTTCGATAATTTCCTCGACGTTCTCCAGCGCATCGGCACGTTCAATCTTGGCGACGATGCCTGCATGGCCGCCAGCCGCCTGCATCAACTCACGCGCTTTATGGATATCATCGGCACAACGCGGAAAGGACACCGCCAGATAATCCGCCTGCATTTTGGCCGCCAGCTTGATGTCTTCCCGATCTTTTTCGGTCAACGCCGGTGCTGACAGGCCGCCGCCCTGGCGATTCAGGCCCTTGCGATTAGACAGTTCACCACCGGCCACCACCTTGCAGTTGACCGCAGTACCATCGACGCTATCAACCCAGAGCACGATGCCACCATCATCAAGCAACAGGGTATCGCCTCGTTTGACGTCATCAGGCAAAGCCTTGTAGGAAATGCCAACCCGTTCAATCGTGCCAGCCTTTGGATCCAGCGCCGTATCAAGCGTAAACGGGGCGCCGTCCTCAAGTTCAATCTTGCCGTCCTTGAAACATTCGATGCGTATTTTGGGACCCTGTAAATCGCACAGAACCCCCACCTGGCGACCGTGGGCACGAGCCCGGTTGCGTAGCTGCTCGGCCCGCACGATATGTTCTTCCGGCGTACCATGAGAAAAATTTACCCGCACCACATCCACGCCTACCTCGATAATCTTGTCGAGCATTCTGGCGTCGCTGGTTGCCGGACCTAATGTCGCTATAATTTTAGTTCTACGCATATAAGCTCAATGACGAACAACAAGCATTAAACGGCTGCGGACAGCCTGATTTCACTTGTTTCTCGTCGCTGGTTCCTCGTTACTGTTCATTTAGCACGCTGTTCAAGAATTTCGACGGCAGGCAGTTTCTTGCCTTCAAGAAATTCCAGGAAGGCGCCTCCGCCAGTGGAAATGTAGGACACCCGATCGGCAATATTATATTTGTCCACAGCCGCCAGCGTATCACCCCCGCCGGCGATGGAAAAGGCGTCACTCTCGGCAATAGCCATGGCAATGGCTTTAGTACCTTCGCCGAACTGATCAAATTCGAACACGCCGACGGGACCGTTCCAGACGATGGTGCCGGCCTTTTTCAACACCTCGGCCAGGGCTTTGGCCGAATCCGGACCAATGTCAAAAATCATATCATCGTCAGCAACATTCTCGACTTTTTTCAGAGTAGCTTCTGCTGTTTCAGCAAACTCCTTGGCGCAAACCACATCGGTCGGTACCGGAATATCACCGCCTTTATCCTGCGCAGCTGCTTTTAATTGTTTCGCCGTTTCCACCAGATTTTCTTCATACAGAGACTTGCCGATATTATGGCCTTCTGCGGCAATAAAGGTGTTGGCGATACCTCCGCCGACAATCAGCTGATCGACGATTTTTGAGAGGGATTCCAGCACGGTCAGCTTGGTTGAAACCTTGGATCCACCGACAATAGCCACCATTGGCCGGGCAGGATTATCCAGCGCCTTGCCCAGTGCCTCCAGCTCCCCGGCAAGCAGCGGACCGGCAGCAGCAGTCGGCGCAAATTTGGCCACCCCGTGGGTCGAGGCCTGGGCACGATGCGCGGTACCAAAGGCATCCATCACATAGACATCACAAAGGCTCGCGTATTTCTTTGCCAGCGCATCGTCGTTTTTCTTTTCGCCCTTGTTGAAGCGGCAGTTCTCCAGTATCACCACATCGCCATCATTCAGTTCGGGCGTCTGCTCAAGATAGTCCTTAATCAGCTTTACATCCTTGCCCAGCGCATCGCTCAGATAGTTGGCCACTGGCAACAGGGAAAACTCGTCAGCGGGTTCGCCTTCGGTCGGTCGTCCTAAGTGCGACATCAGCATAACCTTGGCACCGGCCTTGATGCAGTGCTCAATCGTCGGCAAAGACGCGCGGATACGCTTGTCGCTGCTGACTTTACCGTCCTTGATGGGAACATTGAGATCCTGACGAATCAGCACACGCTTGCCGGCCAGATCCAGATCAGTCATTTTGATTATGGACATTGATAACTCCAAATATTTGCAAAAAATTTTGTTAAAACTATATTTAACAAAAGTCTCTGAACGAAAAGTGATGAGAGACGGGGCACGAGTGGCAAGACCAATGATTCCTTGCGACTCGTACCTCGTCACTCGTCCCTTTTATTTGGCTACGTGTTCTACGAAGCGCAGCATGTTGCAGGTGTAGCCATATTCGTTATCGTACCAGGACACGACCTTGACGAAGGTGCTGTCCAGCGCAATACCGGCACCGGCATCAAAGATGGATGAAGCGCTGAAACCACGGAAATCGGTGGATACAACCTTGTCAGTGGTATAAGCCAGCGTGCCCTTCATGGCACCTTCAGAGGCTTCCTTCATGGCCGCACAGATGTCGTCATAAGACGCTTCTTTTTCCAGTTCGGCGGTCAGGTCCACAACCGATACGTCCGAGGTGGGAACACGGAAAGCCATACCCGTCAGTTTGCCATTCAACTCCGGCAACACTACACCTACCGCCTTGGCGGCACCGGTGGAAGACGGGATAATATTTTCCAGAATGCCACGACCGCCGCGCCAGTCTTTCATGGACGGGCCATCAACGGTTTTCTGGGTTGCGGTTGCCGCATGCACGGTTGTCATCAGACCTCGCTTCAGACCCCAGTTGTCGTTCAATACTTTGGCGATAGGCGCCAGGCAGTTGGTGGTACAGGAGGCGGCGGAAACAATGGTCTGGCCGGCATAACTTTCATGGTTGACACCATAGACGAACATCGGCGTACCGTCTTTGGACGGTGCGCTCTGGACTACTTTTTTGGCCCCCGCGTCGATATGCTTCTGACACCCTTCTTCCGTAAGGAAGAAACCGGTGCAATCAATCACGATATCAGCACCGACATCGCCCCATTTCAGATCAGACGGATCACGTTCTGCCGTCAGGCGAATTTTCTTGCCATCAACAATCATGGCACCCGCTTCTGAAGAAACTTCATGCGCAAAACGACCGTGTACGGAATCATACTTCAGCATATACGCCAGGTAGTCTGCATCGAGCAGATCATTGATACCGACAATTTCGATGTCATTAAAATCGTTATATACAGCACGAAACACCATCCGCCCAATACGGCCAAAACCATTAATACCGACTTTTATAGTCATATTGTTTTTCTCCCGAAAATAATTTATCTAAAATAATCCAATCTGCCGCTTAAAGCACGCTTTCCACGGCCTTAACGACATTTTCAACGGTAAACCCAAATTCCTTGAACAGTTCACCGGCCGGTGCTGATTCACCGAAGTGATCAATACCGACCACTTTGCCATTCAGTCCCACATATTTATACCAGGCGCTGGTGCAGGCGGCTTCCACCGCAACGCGTGCGCTGACGCTGCTCGGCAGCACCGCTTCGCGGTAAGCATCAGCCTGGGCCTCAAATACATCTACACAAGGCATGGAGACTACACGAATCTTCTTGCCACTCATGGCTGCAGCGGCATCCATTGCCAGCGCAACTTCTGAACCGGTAGCAATAATGATCGCATCCGGAGTCCCTTCACAGTCCTTAAGGATGTAAGCACCCTTAGTGATATCGGCAATCTGCTCGGCTGTGCGTGGCTGATGCGGCAATCCCTGGCGCGAGAAAATCAGGCTGCTTGGGCCATCTTTCTTTTCAATCGCCTGTTTCCAACCGACAGCACATTCAACCGCATCACAGGGACGCCAAACGCTCATATTGGGAATCATGCGCAGGGTCGGAATCTGCTCGACAGGCTGATGGGTAGGACCGTCTTCACCCAAACCGATGGAATCGTGCGTATAAACGAAAATAACACGCTGTTTCATCAGCGCAGCCATACGCAGGGCGTTACGGGCATATTCCGAGAACATCAGGAAGGTCGCGCCGAAGGGTACAAAACCACCGTGCAGAGCAATACCGTTCATGATCGCGGACATCGCAAACTCACGTACGCCGTAATTGATATAGTTGGCATCCGGCTTGTCGGCACGCATGGGTTTGTGTCCGGACCATTCGGTCAGATTGGAACAACCCAGATCGGCAGAACCACCGAAGATTTCCGGCAACAACGCCGCATAACCTTCGATAGACTTCAGTGACGCCTGACGGGTGGCAATGGTTTCGGCTTTATCATTCACCGCATTGACAAAATCAGCCGATTTAGCTGCCCAGTCAGTCGGCAGTTCGCCGTTCATACGGCGTTCGAATTCAGCGGCCAGTTCAGGATAGTCTGCCTTATAGGCTGCAAACTTTTCATCCCAGGATTTTTCTGCCGCCGCACCCTTGCTGCGTGCATCCCAACCGGCATAGACATCATCCGGCACTTCGAAGGGGCCATGATTCCAGCCCAGGGCAGCCTTGGTCAGATTGACTTCTTCTTCACCCAACGGCGCACCATGGGAGGCGTGACTGCCGGCCTTGTTTGGCGAACCAAATCCGATCACGGTCTTGCAGCAAATCAGGGTAGGCTTGTCGGTCATGGCCTTGGCCATCTCAATCGCCTTTTTCAGCGCTTCCGGATCATGGCCGTCTACGTCAGACAATACATGCCAGCCGTAGGCTTCAAAACGCTTGGGCGTGTCATCAGTAAACCAGCCGTCTACATGGCCATCGATGGAAATACCGTTGTCATCCCAAAAGGCAACCAGCTTGCCCAGCCCCAGAGTACCGGCGAGAGAACAGGCTTCGTGAGAAATACCTTCCATCATGCAGCCATCCCCCATGAACACATAGGTATGGTGATCAACAATGTCATGACCTTTCTGGTTGAACTGTCCGGCCAATGCCTTTTCGGCAATCGCCATACCGACACCATTGGTAATGCCCTGTCCCAGCGGCCCGGTGGTGGTTTCCACGCCCGGCGCATAACCATATTCCGGATGACCCGGCGTCTTTGAGTGCAACTGACGGAAGCTTTTCAGATCCTCAATCGACAGATCATAGCCGGTCAGATGCAGCAGGGAATAAATCAACATGGAGCCGTGGCCATTGGAAAGAATAAAGCGATCACGGTTGGCCCAGTTAGGATTGGCCGGATTATGCGTCATGAAGTCATTCCACAGGACTTCAGCAATATCCGCCATACCCATAGGTGCACCCGGATGACCGGAATTAGCCTTCTGTACAGCATCCATGCTCAATGCACGTATGGCATTAGCGAGTTGTTTACGAGATGACATAGTGTTCCCCTGTAAGTTTCAAAAGCAAAATCGAGTAAATCGTTTCATCCAGGCCTGTCAGGCATGACCTTAACCCTGCGCATCATTATGCACATTTCTGACCGAATACCGAATAGTTAACTGGAAAACTGCCGGGAGGTTCGCTGCCATCCCAATGGGTCAGCGCGATCCAATTACCCGCATTTATCCCCGGTTCTTGTTCTTCCCCGGATGTAGAGCGGCGCATTTTCCCATCTTTTACAGGTCGCGGGCAAGGGCTGGAGCAGAATAAGCTTGCCCTGATAAGGTAGCCCGCAAAGGCAATAAAGTGTATTTATCATCAACTTATGAACAAACCTGGGGAAAACGGCCTTTTACCATTAATATAGTAGCGCCCCTGAATCCAGCTTATGTGCGCCATTTTATCGAACAGCCTATACTCGGAATTTGATCCTTCGGTCCCTGTCCCGTTGCGGCAACCTGACGCATGGCTTCGAACAAATCACGAGGCACATCTGCTGCGGCAGTCTGCTTGCGCGAAGCATCCAGTCGTCCACGGTACTGCAGTTTAAGATCGGCGTTATAGCCGAAGAAATCCGGAGTACAGACTGCGCCATAGTCTTTCGCTACCTGCTGGCTTTCATCCCATAAATAGGGAAAAGGAAAGGCAAACTCTTCGGCTATTTTTTTCATGTTCGCAAAGGAATCTTCTTCATATAAAGCAGGATCATTGGACATGATGGCAACACTGTTCACTCCCAGTGTCTTTAGTTCAGAGCAGTCACGCACCAGACGTTCACGAATAGCCTTAACATAAGGGCAATGATTACAGATAAACATAACCAGCAAACCTTTTTCACCGGCACAACCGGCCAACGTCCAGGTTTTACCGTCCACTCCTGGCAGGGCGAAATCCACGGCAGGTTGACCAAACTCACAAACTGGTGTTTCCAGACTAACCATACGTTTCTCCTCTCGTTTTTATTCTGCGGTTTTAATACTATCAACCAAAGCATAAAGATAATAATACTAGCAAAAACCGCACTTAAATATTACCTATGACACCCAGCTATTCAAAGCCGGGGAAACCCGCTAAACTTCGCTCTCAAATAATTTTAAAGCTTTTGAGGGACTATAAATATGGCTGGCGCACATCTGTTTACATCTGAATCCGTCTCCGAGGGGCACCCCGACAAGGTCGCCGATCAGATTTCTGATTCTATTCTCGACGCAATCCTGGCTCAGGATCCGAAAGCGCGGGTGGCTTGTGAAACCCTGGTCAATACCGGCATGGTCGTACTCTCGGGTGAAATTACCACCTCAGCCTGGGTCGACATGAACGCCGTGGTGCGCAACCGTATCAAGGAAATCGGCTACAACAGTTCCGACATGGGCTTTGACTGGGAATCCTGTGCGATTCTCACCTCCATCGACAAGCAGTCGGTCGATATTGCCATGGGTGTGGATGAAGGCGATGAACACGAACAGGGTGCCGGCGACCAGGGTCTCATGTTCGGCTACGCCAGCAACGAAACAGACGTGCTGATGCCCGCACCGATTACCTATGCCCACCGGCTGGTCAAACGCCAGGCTGAAGTGCGCAAAAACGGCACCCTGCCCTGGTTACGCCCCGATGCCAAGAGTCAGGTCACTTTCCGCTATGAAGGCAGCACCATTGTGGGTATCGATGCCGTCGTGCTCTCGACCCAGCACAACCCGGAAATTGAACAGCAAACGCTGGTCGAAGCCGTTATGGATGAAATTGTCAAACCGGTGCTGCCCACCGAATGGCTGGACAAGGACACCAAGTATTTCATTAACCCCACCGGACGTTTCGTCATCGGTGGCCCGGTAGGCGATTGCGGCCTCACCGGACGCAAGATTATTGTGGACACCTATGGCGGCATGGCCCGTCACGGTGGTGGCGCTTTCTCGGGCAAGGATCCATCCAAGGTCGATCGCTCCGCCGCCTATGCCGGACGCTATGTGGCCAAGAATATCGTCGCAGCCGGACTCGCTGATCGCTGCGAAATTCAGGTCTCCTACGCCATTGGCGTTTCTGAACCCACCTCGATCAGCGTGGAAACCTTCGGCACCGGCAAAGTCGATGACAATCGCATTGTCGAACTGGTGCGTGAGCACTTCGATCTGCGCGCCGGTGGCCTGGTGAAAATGCTGGACCTGCTACGCCCCATCTATGCCGCCACCGCCGCCTATGGTCACTTCGGCCGCGAAGAAGCCGACTTCACCTGGGAAAAAACCGACAAGGCCGATGCCCTGCGTGATGCGGCGGGGATCTAGAAAAATCTGACGCAAAGACGCGAAGGCGCAGAGCACGCAAAGAATTTATAGTATTTTATTCTTATACAGAGTGTGGGAATGAGAAAATTTTTATAAAAAATCTTTGCGTCTTTGCGTCTTTGCGTTATAAAGTTACGGATTCCCGAGGAGCGTTGCAGCGGGCGTAGGTCAAACATGATCTATGCCTCCGTCAGGCTCGGGGATTTTGTTTTACAACAACGGCGCTCATCTTTTTTTATCTTTTTTAAGGAGAGATGATATGAATGCTGTAGTTGACCCTTCTTTCACCGACTACAAAGTCGCTGATATGTCCCTGGCCGAATGGGGACAAAAAGAAATTTCCATCGCTGAAACCGAAATGCCTGGACTCATGGCGCTGCGCGAAGAATATGCCTCAGAGCAACCTCTGAAAGGCGCGCGTATTGCGGGTAGCCTGCATATGACCATCCAGACCGCGGTGCTGATCGAAACCCTGGTCGCACTGGGCGCAGAAGTCCGCTGGGCATCCTGCAATATTTTCTCCACCCAGGATCAGGCCGCCGCTGCGATCGCGGCACAGGGTATTCCTGTTTACGCATGGAAAGGCGAAACTATCGAAGAATACTGGTGGTGCACCGAACAGATGCTGACCTGGCCCGACGGTCAGCAGCCTAATATGATTCTTGATGACGGCGGCGATGCCACCCTGCTGGTTCACAAGGGCGCCGAGTACGAAAAATCCGGCAGCATCCCGGAAACCAAGGCTGATGATAACGAAGAGTGGGCGGCTATTCTCGATGTACTGCGCCGCACTATCAGCGACGGCTCGAACAAATGGACGACCATCGTCAACAGCATCAAGGGCGTAACCGAAGAAACCACCACCGGCGTACACCGCCTGTACCAGATGATGGAAACCGGTGAACTGATGTTCCCGGCCATGAACGTCAATGACTCCGTAACCAAAAGCAAGTTCGACAACCTCTACGGCTGCCGTGAATCCCTGCTTGATGGCATCAAGCGCGCCACTGACGTCATGATTGCCGGTAAAATCTGTGTGGTATTGGGCTACGGCGATGTCGGCAAGGGCTGTGCCCAGGCTTTCCGCGGCATGGGCGCGACAGTATGGGTCACTGAAGTCGATCCGATCTGTGCATTACAGGCGGCGATGGAAGGCTATCGTGTAGTTGAAATGAACGATGCTGCGGCTCTTGGTGATATCTTTGTCACTACCACCGGTAACGTCAACGTCATTAACCACGACCACATGGCGGTAATGAAAAACGAAGCCATCGTCTGCAACATCGGTCACTTCGATTCTGAAATTGACATTGCCTCACTGGAAAAATATGAGTGGGTGGAAATCAAGCCACAGGTTGATCACGTTATTTTCCCCGATGGCAAACGCATTATCATTCTGGCCAAGGGCCGACTGGTAAACCTGGGCTGCGCCACCGGCCACCCCAGTTTTGTGATGTCCGCCTCCTTTACCAACCAGGTCATGGCACAAATGGAATTCTTCAAAGATTCCGACAAATATGAAAACAAGGTTTACATCCTGCCCAAACATCTGGATGAGAAAGTCGCCCGCCTGCACCTGAAAAAAATCGGCGTCAACCTGACGACCCTTAGCCAGGAACAGGCCGACTATATCAACGTGCCGGTTAACGGGCCTTACAAGCCGGATCATTACCGATACTAAATAAAAGCTAACGCAAAGACGCAGAGCACGCAAAGAAATACGATTAAGGATAATTGGTTCGATCATTGCGACAGACCGACAAGCATGCTTATTTCATAAACTTTGCAACCTTTGCGTCTTGGCGCCTTTGCGTTGAAATTTTTGAGAACTTAGAAATGGAATCACAAAAAAAATATCCAGCGCAATTCAGTTTTGAATTTTTTCCGCCCAAGACTGACAAGGGCGTGGAAAAACTCAAGCTTGTGCGTGACAAGCTCGGCGCGCTAAAGCCAAAATATTTCTCCGTCACCTACGGCGCCGGTGGCAGCACCCAACAGGGCACCTTCGATACTGTTATGTCGATTCGTGGAGCCGGTTTTGATGCCGCGCCGCATCTGACTTGCGTAGGTGCCAGCCGCGAAAGTCTACGTAACCTGTTACAACAGTATATCGACAACGATATCCACCGCATTGTCGCCCTGCGCGGCGACATGCCCTCTGGGATGCATACCAGTGGTGAGTTTCACTATGCCAATGAACTGGTAGCATTTATTCGCGCCGAAACCGGCGATCATTTTCATATCGAAGTCGCCGCCTATCCCGAGTTTCACCCTCAGGCCAGTAATGCGCAAACCGACATCGATAATTTCAAACGTAAAATAGACGCTGGAGCCAACAGCGCCATTACCCAGTACTTTTTCAACCCGGATGCCTATTTTCGCTTTATCGATGATTGCGAACGCCGCGATATCGATGTTCCCATCGTTCCCGGCATTATGCCGATTACCAATTACAGCAATCTGGCCCGCTTCTCCGACATGTGCGGCGCTGAAATTCCACGCTGGATCCGCAAACGTCTGGAAGCATTTGCAGATGACACCGACAGTATCAAAGCCTTCGGCGAAGACGTAGTCACCGATCTCGGCCATCAGTTGCTGGAAGCCGGTGCACCCGGCCTGCATTTTTATAGTATGAACCAGGCTGATGCCAGTTTGGCAATCTGGAAGAATCTTGGGCTGTGATTTCACCACAGCCCAAGATTCTTCCAGAAGTAGCTAGTGGCCAGGGACGAGTAGCTCCGTAGGGTGGACACGGAGTTTGTGCCCACGCAGATGCATACCCTAAGCTGGATAAACCACAAGGTTCTTCAGTCAAATATGCTGTAAACAAATCATTCCAATTCATGAATAACAAAACTCTGATAGATCGCGATCTGCAAGTCCTCTGGCATCCCTGCACGCAAATGAAAGATCATGAATCCATGCCACTGGTTCCCATCAGGCGCGGCGAAGGCGTCTGGCTGGAGGACTTTGAGGGGCGGCGTTATCTCGATGCGATATCATCCTGGTGGGTGAATATTTTTGGCCACTGCAATCCGCGCATTAATAAGCGCATCAAGCAGCAACTCGATACCCTTGAGCATGTGATTCTTGCGGGCTTCAGTCATGAACCGGCGATTGAATTGAGCGAACGGCTAGTCAACATTACCCCAGCCGGACTCGACCGCTGTTTTTTTGCCGACAACGGATCGTCGGCTGTCGAAGTCGCTCTGAAAATGAGTTTTCATTACTGGCGCAACAAAGGTAAAAAGAAAAAAACCCGTTTCGTCAATCTCAGCAACAGTTATCATGGCGAAACGCTGGGCGCATTAGCCGCCGGTGATGTACCCCTGTATAAGGAAACCTACGCCCCCTTGTTAATGGACATGATCACCGTGCCCTCTCCTGACTGCTACCAGCGTAGCCCCGGTGAGTCCTGTGAGGAACATTCCCGCAACATGTTTACCCACATGCGCGAGGTGCTGGCGCAGCGACATGAGGAAATCTGTGCAGTTATCATCGAACCGCTGGTGCAATGCGCCGGTAATATGCGCATGTATGATCCTGTCTATCTAAAGTTACTGCGTGCGGCCTGTGATGAATTTAACGTGCATTTAATCGCCGATGAAATCGCCGTTGGTTTTGGTCGCAGCGGTTCCCTGTTTGCCTGCGAGCAGGCTGCTATTTCACCGGACTTCATGTGTCTGTCCAAGGGACTGACTGGCGGCTACCTACCACTATCAGCCTGCCTGACACGCGATCACATCTACCAGGCATTTTATGATGACTATGAAAATATGACTGCCTTTCTGCATTCCCACAGTTTTACCGGCAATCCCTTAGGTTGTAGCGCGGCCCTGGCAACCCTGGATATTTTCGCTACAGATAATGTTATCGAGAAAAACAAAAAACTCGCCGATAAAATGCATCGTGCAACGGCTGCGCTGATCGACCACCCCCATGTCGCCGAAGTCCGCCAGACCGGCATGATCCTGGCGATTGAAATGGTGAAAAATAAAAGCACTAAAGAAAGCTATCCCTGGCAGGAGCGCCGCGGCTTGAAAGTTTACCAGCACGCACTTGAAAATCAGGTACTACTACGCCCCCTTGGTAATGTGATTTATTTCATGCCACCTTATGTTATCAGCGAGAGTGAAATCGAACTGATGGTGAAAGTAGCAATAGAGGGGATTGAAATAGCAACGAAAAAGTGACGAGGTACAAACATTTGTTATTCTTACTTATGCCATTCTGCAATACCAAGACTGTGACAATCATGTTTAATAATAGCACTCTCCCCACCTTTCCTTGTCACTCGTCACTCGTTACTCGTCACTGAATTCCATGCGCATCTCCCGCCTTTATCTCCCCATCCCGCTCAGCAGCAACACCGATGTCGAGCTGGATGAGCGCGCCCGTCAGTATGTGATTCAGGTGCTGCGGCTTAAATCGGGCGCCCCGCTCATCATCTTTAACGGTGAAGGAAATGAATATGCAGCTAGACTGGGCCTGGCCGAAAAACGCCGGGCCACGGTATTGCTGGGAGAAAAACACTGTCCTGAACGGGAATCATCACTGGCGATTCATCTTGGTCTGGGTATATCAAAAGGCGAACGTATGGACTACGCCATACAGAAAGCAGTAGAGCTGGGGGTGACGGAAATTACCCCGCTGTTTAGCCAGCACTGTGTCGTCAAACTGGATGAAAAGCGCATCCAAAACCGTCTGCGTCACTGGCAGGGCGTCATTATCAGCGCCAGCGAACAATGCGGGCGCAATCGGCTGCCACAACTGCATACACCGCAAAGCTTTGACCTCTGGATCGAAATGGACAGCAACGGCATCGATCTCATTCTTGCACCACAGGCCAATCAAACTCTGGCTCAGATTCAACCTGCGCCACAACAACTGCGGTTGGCCATTGGCCCGGAAGGGGGATTTTCAGATAATGAAATCACGGCGGCGATGTCAGCTCGTTTTATCGCTATCGGTCTCGGCCCGCGCATACTGCGGACAGAAACCGCTGTCGTCGCGGGTCTAAGCGCCTTGCAGACCTTGTGGGGGGATTTAAATACGCGTTAACCCGAGTACATACTGTTCCAGTTTATCCAGATCGGGGATCAGCACGGACTCACCAGCGAAGTCGATCGAAGCGGCTACCACATCCGTTTGCTCATCCGTTTCTGTTACCACAATACTGGATTCCTGAATCAACCGTAGTTGGGGAATGCTCTGGATCTGCAGCGCAATATAGGCAAGATGTGGATTACCATTAAGTGTATTCAAAACCGCAACACGATCTGTTGTATGCTCCTGTTTGCCTGCGCCGCTTAAGCGTTCAAATGATAACAATGGAATTTTCTCATCACGCCAATTGATATAGCCCAACATCCAGGGCGGCGCATCTTTTACGGTTTCGGGCACGGTATAGCTAATTACTTCAGCTACAGCTGTATTGGGCAATAAAATCTTGACGTCCTGTAACGGGAGCAGCAGGCAGTGCAAGGTATCTGTACCATGTTTGCCTGGCAAATTTTTTCTGGTTCCTGCTGCACTGAGATCAGTCATGCTGTTTTCCTGAACGTGATTAAACGGTTAGTCATCTTTACTTCTTTCAGAAGAATAGTAGGTACTCAACATTTTCGCCATTTCCACTGGCGTTGCCGACACATTTACCAGCCTCCGAAGACGCAGATTATCCGGCATGGCGCTGCTCACACAGGAACGGGCGTCCTGTGCCCAAACCTGGCCACCAACTTCCCGCATTTTCTTCGCACCCCTGGTAGCATCATCACCCATACCACTGAAAACGATCATCCCAGCCTTACTTTTATAGCGCATGCTGATATCGCTGGCCGCCATATCAATGGAAGGCGAATATCGAACTGGTATATCAATGGCCTGCAGCTCAAGCGCGCCTATTGGATTAACCGTCAAACGTTGATCAACGGGAACAACCACTACCTGCTGGTGGCATAGCACATGCCCCTCCTCTGCCGGCATCACGCTGAATGAGGTCATCCTGTTTAGTTGTTCTGCCAGCAACGCCATGAAATTTTTCCCAAGATGCTGTGCCAGTATAAACGCAACCGGCAAATCTTCCGGCACGGCCATTAGAAATTTTTTTAACATTTCAGGCCCGCCCAGTGACGCACCCAGCAGCCAGACATTCCGGGCCAGATCCTGCGAAATATTTGAGGTTCTTACTTTTACCTCTTTACCAGAGAGCGTGTCTGCCAGCACCTTGCTGACATCCAGCGCCTCCCACTCCGGACGCCCGGTCAATTCGGCAATCTTGAGCAGCAGCTTGGCATACCACCTGGATTGCTCCCCCTGCCGGTTATGTGTCAGGGCAGAAATGTCATTAAAGATGACAGGAATATCAACATCATCCAGCAATCTATCCAGCAAGCCCGAATCATTATGCGTGTTTTCATCGATATCCAGCAGGACCACATCCGGTAAAGTGCTACCGAGCTTGCGAAAAAACTCCTCACTCAAGGGCTCATTGATCACAATTTTGAGACCAATCCCCTGCACCATATTTTGTAAATACCTGCGATGCTGTATGGAACCAGAGGCCACTGCAATATGAATATTATTCAGTTCCCGGTTAGTTGGCATGTCTGAACAAATTTGTTAACTCAACTGTATGCTGCCAGGAATAAGCGGCTAGAAAATTAAAGACCACTAGTTTTCAGTGAGTAAACGAATATTTTCCAGCAATTCATCTTCACTGAAAGGTTTGCCCATATATTTGTTGACACCAATACTGAATGCGCGGTCACGATGCTTTTTGCCGGTGCGCGAGGTAATCATGATAATGGGAATATCCTTTAACTCTTCGTCATTACGCATATTGGTTGCCAGCTCAAAGCCATCCATGCGCGGCATCTCGATATCCAGCAACATAATATCAGGCCGCACTTCGAGCAATTGACCCAGCGCATCCACGCCATCCTTGGCCGCAAGCACTTCATACTCATTACGTTCCAGCAAGCGGGTCGTGACTTTGCGCACAGTGATGGAATCATCCACTACCATTACCGTAAGACGCTCAGCTCCCGCAATCTCGGCAGGTGCAGCCTCCATCATTTCCTGGGTGATGGTGCGGCGAATGAGGATGCCCAGATCAAGAATCAATACCACGCTACCGTCACCCATAATAGTGGCGCCCGCAACCCCACGCAGGGAACTCAATTGCGGTCCTACAGGTTTAACCACCACTTCCCTGGTTCCCTGCAGGCCGTCAACCAGAATGGCCGCACGATAATCACCACTTCGCACCATCAGCAAGGGCAGCTTCTGACTATCTTCCGGGACAACGGTATTTTGCAGCCCAATCAGACTGGCGAGATTCATAAACCGGAATTCTTCACCCAACCATTCATAAACGGGCCGGTCCTCAGCCTGCAGGGCGTTAACTTCGCTGACTGAAATCCGCTCCACCCCCTGTACGCTTAACAATGGCAGAGAAAAGATTTCTTCAGCAACATTTACCATCAAGGCCCGGGTAATCGCCAGGGTCAGCGGCAGGCTTAGGATAAAACTCGTACCCTGACCAGGCTCGGATTCAATATCAATCACGCCCCCCATCTGTTTGACAGTGGCATTAACGACATCCATACCCACACCACGACCGGAGATTTGAGAGACTTCCTCGGCAGTACTAAAACCGGACTCCATGATCAAGGTTTGCAGAATATCTTTATTTACCTCTGCCTCAGGACTGAGTAAACCACTATCAACCGCCTTATTTACAATCGCCTCATAATCAAGCCCCGCGCCGTCATCGGCTATGCTGATGACAATATCTGAGCCTTCGCGCTGAAATGAGAGCCTTATTTTTCCGCTCTCGGGCTTACCCTTCGCAAGCCGAACTTCCGGCAACTCGATCCCGTGAGCCACCGCATTGCGCAACATATGTTCCAGCGATGGAATAATTCTATCCATCACGGTGCGATCAAGTTCGTTATCCAGCCCTTCCAGTTCCAGTTTGACTTTCTTGCCCAGTTCTTCACTAATCTGCCGTACAATACGCCGCAATCGGGGAGCCTGACCGGTAAAAGGCACCAGGCGGGTGCGCATCAGACCTTCCTGCAAATCTGTATTCACTCGCGATTGCTGTAACAGCAGGGTTTCAGATTCGCGGTTAATATCGGTCAGGATGCTGCGCAGGCTGTCCAGATCGTTCAAACTTTCCAGCATAGTGCGGGATAGATGCTGCATCTGGGTAAAACGGTCAAACTCCAGCGGATCAAAATCCTCGTTATTCTTAGTGACGGTTTCCTCCCGCCGGTACTGAATCTGGGTTTCCGTTTCAATCTCGAACTGGCGCAACTGTTCCCGCAGACGTGCCACAGTCTCGTCAAGTTCCTGTAAATTAGCGCCGAAGGAATTACTCTGCTGTTCCATGCGTGAACGATAGATACTGACTTCACCGGCAAAATTCACCAGGTCATCCAGTAGTTCCGCCTTCACCCGGATCTGTTCCGCTACTTTCCGTGACGCCTGACGCCGCTCATCTTTTTTGTCATCAACTGAAACCGAACGGTCTTCTTCAGCAGAAGTGGCCGTGCTAAAGGGCACAACATTATCATCGCGGCCTTCGTCTACTCGGGTTTCCAGATTTGTTTCAGCGACTTCGATTATTGCCTGCTCTGGCTCACTTTCCTGTGCCGATGAAGATGACGTTGCTTCTTCAGCAACAACGTCTATTTCAGCTGCCGCTTCACTTTCATCTCCAGGAGCTTCTACTTGCAGAGAACTATCCCCAGCCTCAATCTCCGA
>UOFZ01000150.1_pt1 | contig 39187 bp, 44 predicted proteins | sample 1989551 | NCBI WGS metagenome assembly UOFZ01 (sample SAMEA4712198, study PRJEB27164) | hydrothermal vent metagenome | biome: marine basaltic hydrothermal vent biome; feature: marine hydrothermal vent; material: mineral | place: Pacific Ocean | collected 2011-06-14/2011-07-23 | depth 1691 m
GCTATTTATGCCATCAGCCTGCTGGCTGGCGCCCTGTCATTTATCCCTGGTGGCATTGGCGCAACCGAAACAGTCATGTATCTGCTGCTTAGCCAAGCCGGGGTTGACCATTCTCTGGCCCTGGTCATCCCCATCATCAGCCGGGTTTCCACACTCTGGTTTGCGGTAGTACTGGGACTGCTGGCAACGGTAAATCTTAGTCTGCGAAAAGATCTGCCCGTCAAATGATGCCAAACCATAGCGGTAAGCTCAGTAGCGACAACAGCGTGGTAACTGTCACTGCCAGCGCATAAATCGTAGTATCCAGCCGAAATCGATCACATAATACCAGTCCCAGCACCATGCTCGGCATGGCCGCTTCCAGCACCACGGCCGACAGCAAGTCACCATCCAAGCCCAGAACTTTAGCCAACTGCCAGACTAGCAAGGGGGTTAGCAATAACTGAATACCACTGACGACTATCAGTGGCGGAATCTGCTGGACGGAAATACTGCGCCATTGCAGACTCAAGCCCAGAGCCACCAACATCAGGGGAATGACCGTATCACCGAGCAGCTTAAGAATGATCTCCAGATTGCTGTCCAGAGGAACAGAAAACAAATTCAAGGCGCTGCCCACTATGGCGGCCCACAATGGCGGGATACGTAGCAGTCTTTTCAGAAACCCTGTTCGATCGTCAGAGCCGCTAGCACCATAATGCTCAGCCACCAGTACGCCAACGGTAAAGAGCAACGGCGTGCAGGCAAACAGATCATATTGAATAGCGATGCTTTGTGCCCAGTCGCCAAAAGTGGTCTGCAAAACAGGCAAGCCAAGATAAGTGGCATTCGGAAACGCCGAAGCCAATATAATGGCACCAGAAATTCCTGCGGGCATCCTGCACAGACGGCAAGCCAGGCCACTGACCAGTAACGCAAATATAATGCCGGTAGCGGCCAGAAAACTGATTCTAAGCGAATCCAGTCCAATCGGTGTGCGCCATAGAACCACCAGCACCAGGGCCGGCAAAAACAGATAATAAACGGACTCGGTCAGGCCGAGCCGCACCTGCTCTGGAGTCAATTTTCCCGGACGAAGAAAACGCCAGCCTACGCCACAGGCAATCAGCGCGATCATTTGCAGTAATGTCTCAAACATGGTTTGGATTCTACCCGATAAAATAGCGGCTTATCATGTCGAACTTGTGTGCTATATTTTGCACTAAGCTTACGTTTTAGACTTCAAATAAACAGGGCGATAAACATGCCTTAGCCATCAGGACTGACAAAAATTATGCGCATACTCCACATCATGCTGCGAGTCGTTGACCTACAACACTCGATTGATTTTTATACACAAATAATGGGTATGCGCTTACTACGGAAGAAAGACTACCCCGAAGGCCGCTTTACTCTGGCCTTTCTCGGTTATGGCCCTGAATCTGAACAAGCCGTGATCGAATTAACCTATAACTGGGACATAAACAGTTATGTTATGGGTACTGCCTTTGGTCATATCGCTATCGAAGTAGATAATGTATATGATGCCTGTGATGCTATCAAAATAAAGAATGGGAAAATTATTCGCGAGGCCGGACCAATGAATGCGGGTAGTACGATTATTGCCTTTATCGAAGATCCGGATGGCTATCCGATTGAACTTATCAGTAAAAATAAAAAATAGCTAACCGCCATGCTCAATCACCTCCGACATATCATTGAACAGACCGCTGACATTATCGTCATCACTGATGTGCATGGAATCACAGAATACGTCAATCCGGCATTTGAAAAAATTACCGGCTATAGCCCTGACGATATCATAGGCAAAAATCCAATTCTCTTGTCCCCCGGTCGACAAAGCAAGAAATTCTACACGCACATGTGGAACACCCTGCTGGCGGGGAACATCTATTGCAACACCCTCATAAATAAACGCAAGAATGGCTCGATGTTTCATGCCGAGATCAGCATAACCCCCCTGGTCGATGAAAATGCCGACATCACCCACTTTATTGCCACTGCCAGGGATATCTCCGACGATATCCGCAATAAAGTTCACCTGAAATACCTGGTCCAGCATGACTGCCTGACCGATCTACCCAACCGTAACCTTTTTCTGGATCGGCTACAGCAGGCTATATCCAAGGCACATCATCACCATCGGCTAGTAGCGATCCTGTTTCTCGATCTGGATCGGTTCAAGCATATCAATGACAGTCTCGGTCATTCCGCCGGCGATCAACTATTACAGCAGCTCAGTGAGCGTTTCAGAAAAACCATTCGTGAAGGCGATACCATTGCCCGCTTTGGCGGTGACGAATTCGTCATCCTGCTGGATGATTTTGACTCAAACAACAGCCTCTCACTGATTGCCCAGAAAATACTCAACTCGCTGGCAATACCGTTTGCAATTAACAACCATGAGATTTTTATCACGGCCAGTATCGGCATTAGCATTTCGCCTAATGATGGCGAAGATCCCGATACCCTGCTGCGCAATGCTGACATCGCCATGTATCGCGCCAAGGAGCTGGGTAAAAATAATTTTCAGTATTACTCCGAAGCCATGACGGCCCATGTATTTGAACACCTGAGTCTGGAAAACAACTTGCGTCATGCACTTGAACGTAACGAGTTCCTTCTTTACTACCAACCCCAGGTGGATGCCCGCAGTGGCAAGATTTTTGGAGTCGAAGCCCTGCTGCGCTGGCAACACCCTGAGCTGGGCCTGGTCATGCCCAATAACTTTATTTCCCTGTTGGAAGAAACCGGGCTAATCGAGCCTGTGGGTATATGGGTACTGGAAACTGCCTGCCAACAATCACGACAATGGCATCAGTCCGGTATGGGCTTTGTTCATATGTCGGTTAATCTCTCCAGCCGCCAGTTCAACAACAAGCATTTCACCACGTCTTTGCAAAACATTATCAAAGATACCCGGATAAATCCGCAATACCTGGAACTGGAACTGACCGAAAGCATGCTTATGCGCAACACCAGTAGCGTTATCAGCGCGCTGAAAAACCTGAACAACCTGGGCGTGCGCTTTGCTATTGATGACTTTGGCACCGGCTATTCGTCACTCAACTACCTGCGCCGTTTTCCCATTGACACTATTAAAATCGATCGCGCCTTCATCCGCGACATTACCCACGATACGGACGATCTTGCTATCTGCTCTGCCATTATTGGCATGACCCAAAGCCTGTCGCTCAATGTCATTGCCGAGGGCGTAGAAACCCATGCCCAACTCGATATTCTGAAAACCAAACAATGCCATTACATCCAGGGCAATGTATTTAGTCCCGCAATACCGGCAGTAGAAATGACACAAATGCTGGCCGATCAGTTGCTTATCTGAAATGGAAAATAGTGGGACTATTTTTCTTTAATCTGGATAAACCACAAGATAAGTACCTTAAAAATGATTTTCTGCAAAATACGCAGGAAATCATTTTTAAGGTACTAATGCCCCACCCGCTTGCTGCGAGCCGGTCTATTCATATTCATTGTATTTTTTTGAACTTCCGCGCACCTTTTCAACCGGGTATTTGCTGTTATTGATTTTCATTTTTTCTTTCACCGCAGCAAGAAGATCCACCTCCAACTCGCTGGCCAGGCGTATGAGATAAATAAAAACATCCGCCATTTCCAATGATACGGCATGTTTTTTTTCGCTGTTCAAGGTCTTGCTCTGCTGCTCATTCAACCACTGAAAATGCTCCAGCAGTTCCGATGCTTCCACCGACAGCGCCATAGCCAGATTTTTAGGTGCATGAAATTGTTCCCAGTCTCGCAGGCGAGCAAACTCGAGCAGTTCCTGTTGCAAGCTTGACAGATCACATACGGCCATAATCAGAGCGCCCTAAAAAAATATCAAATAGGAAAAAATGGATGAAATATAAGGAAATACGAAAACGGCCCCAGCTTTTGCTGAGGCACGGTTAGAATCAAAAATTATTGTTGTAACAGAGACCTGGCAGCCTGCTGCAGATTTCGGCTCAGCTCAAGCGAATACCATGCATCCACATTGAGCACCTGACGGTTACCATCCAGGTATTCGATCATGACAGAAACGGCTTTCTCATGATGCCAGACCATAAGCTTCACTTTCATCAGTTTGCCGCCCCGGTTCACATACCAGGCACCGACAACCGGCTGTTGCTTGATAAACATAATCCGTCCCCCCAAACACCGTATCTATTATTACCTGCAATTACGGGTGTGTTTTTGACTGATTAGCAGTCTAACAAAATCTGATCCGGTTTGTACGTACCTATTTATGCATAGATTGTAATTAATCTAAAAGACGGTCTAACAGGCTTATTTTAATTGCTGGTATTTAGCCAGTGGGGAATCGGCGTACGGATATTCAACTTCCACACACCCCCCGATGACTTAAGCCCGCTATTCGTCCGTGACACAGCCCGTCGATGCATCCTTGACGCACCTGATGTATTTGAACAGGGTGCCGCGCGTTGCCTTGTAAGGCGGCATAAGCCAGTCACGATGGCGCTGTTGCATTTCGTCCTCGCTCACATCCACCTCCAGCGACTGAGTCTCGGCATTGATGCTAATCACATCGCCGTTACGAATAAGGCCGATTGGCCCGCCTTCCTGCGCCTCGGGCACTACATGGCCGATGATGAAGCCATGAGAACCGCCGGAAAAACGACCATCGGTGATCAGCGCCACATCCTTGCCCAGCCCGGCACCCATAATGGCCGAGGTTGGCGTGAGCATTTCCGGCATCCCGGGGCCACCTTTGGGTCCTTCGTAGCGAATCACGACGACCTCGCCTTTCTGGATTTCGCCCTTTTCCAGCCCGGCTAACATGTCTTCTTCACAGTCATAAACCCGCGCCGGACCGGCAAAGTGTAAACCTTCCTTGCCGGTGATCTTGGCTACCGAGCCGCCAGGCGCCAGATTACCCTTGAGGATCTGAATATGGCCGGTTGCCTTGATCGGTTTATCCAACGGCATGAATACATCCTGCCCCTGTTTCAGGCCAGGCAGTTCAGCCAGATTCTCAGCAATGGTTTTACCGGTTACGGTCATGCAGTCACCGTTGATCAATCCCTCGCCCAGCAGGTATTTCATTACCGCCGGGGTACCACCAACATTGTGCAGATCTTCCATCACATATTTGCCGCTGGGCTTGAGATCAGCCAGGAAGGGTATACGATCACTGACCGCCTGAAAATCATCCAGGCTCAGTGGCACATCTACCGCGCGCGCCATGGCGATAAGATGCAATACGGCATTAGTGGAACCACCCAGGGCGATGACCATGACCATGGCATTTTCGAACGCCTCGCGGATCATGATATCGCGCGGTCTGATGTCATGTTCAAGCAAATAACGAATAGCCTTTCCGGCAGCCAGACATTCCTCACGCTTGCCGGGATCAACCGCCGGAATGGAGGAGCTGTAAGGCAGACTCATGCCCAGCGCCTCAATCGCCGAGGCCATAGTATTGGCAGTATACATACCGCCGCAGGCACCCGGCCCGGGGCAGGATTTTTCAACGATTTCCTCGCGTTCCTGATCATCGATCTTGTGCGCCAGAAACTCGCCGTAACTCTGGAAAGCCGAAACGATATCCAGGGTCTTGTCTTTCAAATGGCCAGGCTTGATAGTACCGCCATAGACCATTAGCGCCGGACGATTGACCCGGCCCATAGCAATCATCACACCGGGCATGTTCTTGTCACAACCGGGAATGGAAATATTGGCGTCATACCATTGTGCGCACATGACGGTTTCAATAGAGTCGGCGATAATATCGCGCGACTGCAGTGAATAGCTCATACCGTCAGTGCCCATGGAAATACCATCAGAAACACCAATGGTATTGAAACGCATGCTCACCAGCCCGGCTTTTTCTACCCCTTCTTTGACCATCGCAGCAAGATCATTCAGATGCATATTGCAGGTATTGCCTTCCCACCAGACACTGGAAATACCCACCTCGGCCTTGTTCATGTCTTCATGACTCATGCCGGTGCCATACAACATGGCCTGGGATGCACCCTGGGATTTAGGCTGGGTGATCCGGGAACTGACTTTATTGATCTTGTCTGCCATTGATTACTTCTCCGCTGAAATATGAAAATCGGGGATGGAATACCGCCGCATCCAACGCCGCCACATAGTATAAAACAATCCTGCATCAGGTATAGCTAAAAACGGTAGCGGATTGTGGCGCATTTAATAAAGGTTAATATTATCTGATAAACGCCGATATTGGGTATACGTCAGACCGGCGTCAATATGATTTGGCTTATTTGTGTTTTGTGAGCCAATCCTGCTGTCAGGATAGAACGAATCTGCTATAACCAGAACTCAGGAAACTTTTCTTGAAACAGGCGCAGGTTTTGGACAAACAAGGCTTATGAAACCGAAGATCCGGCTTGCTCATCGCAGGCTCCATCAGCTTATCCGCACATCGATTTATTCCTGCCTGGGCCTTTACCTGCTACTGCCAACCACTACCCAGGCTGGCAGCCAGTACACTCTTACGCAGCAACGCATCCTGTTTGAACAAGCCGAGCGCGCCATCAAACTGGGCCGGTTGACTAGTTACCGCCGCTTAAAGGCAAAACTCAGCAACTATCCCCTGCTGCCCTACCTCGAATACAGTCAACTCAAACGCCATCTGCCGCGCCGCTCGGCGGATGAGATCCATGCATTCATCCGCAAATACAGCGATACGCCACTGGCGCCCCGGCTGCTGCAGAACTGGCTGCGAACCCGGGCGCGAAAAGGCGACTGGCAGGGACTGGCTGATAACTATTTTATTAGTGACAGCCGTAACCTGCGCTGCCAGTACAGTCATGCACTCTATGAAACCGGTGCCACCGAACGCGCCAATATCATTACTCAAAATCTTTGGTTAAGCGGTCGCTCTCTGCCTCGCAGCTGTGACAAACCCATAGCCTTATGGCAAAAAGCCAGTCAATTAAGCCATGATCTACTCTGGCAGCGCATCCATCTGACCATGCAGAAGAACAATCTTCAGCTAACCCGTTATCTGGGCAAAATGCTACCCCAAAACGAACGCTTCTGGATCGCTATCTGGGAGAAAGTACGCCGTGATCCCGGCTATCTGTTAGAAGTGAGTCAACACTTTCACGATAAAGCCCCGGATGTGTTGCGCTGGATAACGGTTTATGGCCTGCGCCGTCTAGCCACACGCGATCCTCTGCTGGCCGCTGAATACTGGCAAACCCTGCAACAGCAACTGGCCTTCACCCGCAGTGAACAGGAACGCATTGAACGCCGTCTGGTGCTCAACCTGGTCCAGCATGATTCTGATAGCGCCCGCGAGTGGCTCAGCAAAATGAAACTTTCCCGTTTCAGCGACGACATGCTCAGTGCCTATATTCTCACCTCGATACGGGATCAAGACTGGCAGTCGGCACTGGGCTGGCTCAACCGATTGGATCAGCAACAACAACATTCTGAACGCTGGCGCTACTGGCGAGGCCGGGTACTGGAATCCATGGGACGTCTGGAAGAAGCGCGCGATATTTATCTGCTCAATGCCGAGGCTCGCGGCTATTACAGCTTTCTTTCTGCCGACCGGATTGGCAATCGTTACCGTTTTTCTCATCGGCCACTGATTTTCTCCAGTAACGAACTGGACAGTGTCCGTAATCTGCCCAGCATGTTACGTGCACAGGAACTCTACGCCCTGAAACGTATTCCCGATGTGCGCCGGGAGTGGAATTACACCATCAAGCGCATGAACAAGGCCCAGTTGCTCAAGGCTGCCAAGCTGGCCGATCAATGGGGCTGGCATGATCGGGCCATTGCAACCCTCACCCAGGCCCGTTACTGGGATGATCTGAAACTGCGTTTCCCACTGGCTTATCAACAGCAAATTCTCACCCAGGCGAAAAAACAGGGCATCAACCCGGCCTGGGCCTTTGCCGTAATTCGCCAGGAAAGCGCCTTTACCAGCGATGCCCGTTCGCAGGCCGGTGCCATGGGACTCATGCAACTGCTGCCACGCACGGCAAGACGCATGGCCCGCTCCATGCGTATTCCCATGCACAACCGCCGAGCCTTGCTCAACATCAGCACCAATATCAAGCTGGGCATAGGCTACCTGAAAAAAATAAATGATCGTTACCACGGCCATCCGGTATTGGCTACCGCCGCCTACAATGCGGGGGGACGACAGGTGAAACGCTGGCTGCCGGAAGAAAAGGCCATCCCCGCCGATCTATGGATTGAGCTGGTGCCTTTTAAAGAAACCCGCAAGTACATGAAGCGAGTCCTGACTTACACGGTAATTTATGAACAGCGGCTAGGTGAACCACCCGTACCGCTACAAGATCGCATGCGTCCCATCCCCGCCAGCCAGCCCCAGCGGCTTTCGGCTCACCCCATTCCGCGCGCCTGCCTGAAAAACTGTACCTGAATCCTTCGTAAATCAGGGACAGACCACGATTAATTTGAATTGCCTATTAATCGTGGTCTGTCCCTGATTTACTGATTTCTATTTCCGCCTCAACCTGCGGCAATAACGGTCGATATGTATTACAACGTATCAACACAGGAACCCCGTTATGTTGACATTCACCGCGCTTGGCCTCCTCTGTCTGGGCATTTTTTATACTGGCTATTATTTTGGTAATCAGACAGGACGCACCGCCTATATCCGAGCCTACCTTTCGGAAGCCCGCAAACAGCGCAGACAAACGTAAAAATCATCAATATCGGATGATTTAGAGGATTAACCAAGCAAAAATCATGTAGTTATAGCTTTTTCTTGATATATAACATTAAGTGTTGTATACATTTAGTGTGGTATTACGGAGAAAAAGCAATGCACGAACAAGAGCCGAGCCTGCCTGTATATGAAGTGGAAGAGCTAAGCCTGGAGCAGGCCATCCTGGAACTGGCCAGTGAAGAGGAAAAATACGCCACCCAATACCAGGCGGCGACGTCCCTGTTTCTACAGCTGTGCGCCTGAGGATAAACCCGATTTAGCGCCGTTATCGGTCTCGTTCCTGCGTGAACAATTCGATGATCTGATCTTCGTCCTGAATCCGGTTAGCCAGGATTTCGCCCAACTGCGACAGATCATTATCCAGGCTAGCCAAATCGCTGGAATCATCCGCACGCTCATATTTTTCATTAAAATCCAGAATATGCTGAGTAGCAGCGGCAATTCTGGGATACACCGCCTCCGCCAAATCCTTGACTGAAGAACGCCGTTCCTTGCCCTGTTCGATATAACTATAAAGCTGGAAGTGCGCACTGGCCGTATAGTCCACCAGTGATTCGCAATACTCCTGCAATAAAGCCTGTACATCCGGCCCCGGCTTGAACGGTCGCATGGCCACCAGTTCATTCAGTAGTGACAATGTTTCGGTTCTGGATTCCAGCAAGGCGCGAAGCTTGCTGTGTGACTCTTCTCGGCGTTCGATTACAGCGGTGGCCTGCATTATTATTTCCTCTCCTGCATATTTTAACCAAATATGCACTCACTTAGCGGTTGATTTCAAGACTTTTTTTAAGTATCACTAAATAAACAAGAACTTCCTTAATTTCAGTCCAGGTATTTCAAACATGTACCCAGCGTGGCAAATGCCTGCCTGCCTGCCCCAACTCCGCATCCAGTCGCCGATAGTCGGGTTCATATTTCGACACCTGCTGCCAGAACCGCGACGAATGATTCATATGCCGGATATGGCTGAGTTCATGCACGAACAGATAGCGCACCAGGGGCGGCGGCAGAAACAGCAGATTTCTGTTCAAATTGATCACCTTTCCCGTTGAACAGCTACCCCAGCGAGTTTTCTGCGCACGAATACAGGCCTTTGTGTAGGCCAGCCCCAACTCCTCTGCCGTTTGCGCCAACCAGGGTAATAAATGCTGCCGTGCCTGCTCGTTCAGCCACTTCTGCAAACGCCGACTGATTAGCTCATCCGCTTCAGCTTCCGCAATCGGTGGGTAACGCAGTTGTAAACGCTCCCCGCCCATCTGCAATCGCAACTGCCGGCCTGTTCCGGGCAGGTAGTCCACCTGCCAGCAACGATCCAGCGCCTGCAACCGGATCTGTGTTGGACGTAATGCATGTTCGTGTGGCACTTCAGCCCAGCGGGCTTTCAATTTGGCCAGATGTGCATTCAGCCAGGACTGACGCTGCAGTAAAATAGCGGGTACCCGAGAGGCATCAAAGCCCCGGGGAACCACCACCTCAACCCGGCCCAACGGGGTAATCTTAATCAGCACCCGTTTGCAGCGTGGACTGGTACGCAAGACATAATCAGGCAGGGAGCGCGACAGGGCTGATGCTAAAGGCATATAAAAATTATGTACCATCTGGTTAAGCGGAATAAGTGCTTCATCTTAACTCAGATGGTACAGATAAAGTGAACCCGAACAGAAGATAGCATTCTTTTTTAGCTGCATGGCGTATAATCGGATTTTGATTTTCCCATTAAATTCCGAATTGACCATCCTGCCATGCAAACCCGTCCCGAACTGCTGCTACCTGCCGGCACCCTGAAAAATATGCGCTATGCTTTTGCCTATGGCGCGGATGCTATTTATGCCGGCCAGCCTCGTTACAGCCTGCGCGTGCGCAATAATGATTTCACTCTGCAAAATCTGGAAACCGGCATCGCTGAAGCACATCAGCTGGGGAAAAAATTCTTTCTCACCAGCAACCTCATGCCGCACAACAGCAAGCTCAAAACCTATATCGCCGATATGGAACCGGTGATCGCCATGGGACCCGATGCACTGATCATGGCCGATCCCGGCCTCATTATGATGGTGCGTGAACGCTGGCCCGAAATCCCGGTTCATCTGTCCGTGCAGGCCAATACGGTTAACTGGGCGGCAGTAAAGTTCTGGCAAGGCCTTGGCCTTGAACGCATCATTCTCTCCCGTGAACTGTCGCTGGATGAAATCGAGGAAATCCGCCAGCGCTGCCCGGAAATAGAACTGGAAGTATTTGTCCACGGTGCACTCTGCATCGCCTATTCGGGGCGCTGCCTGCTGTCCGGTTATTTCAATCACCGTGATCCCAACCAGGGTAGCTGCACCAATTCCTGCCGCTGGCAATATACGCTGCAATCATCGGCAGACAATGACTGTGGCGATGTGCAGAAAATTGATTTTGATGCCTTTGCTGCCATGCAACAGATCCCACCGTTGAGTGAGACCAAAAAACCTGAACGCCATCCACTCGCAGACCAGGTTTATCTTATCGAAGAACAGGGTCGGGCCGGTGAGCTGATGCCCATTTTCGAAGACGAACACGGCACTTATATTATGAACTCGCGTGATTTACGCGCCATACGCCATATTAAGCGGCTGACCAAAATGGGCATCAACTCCTTTAAAATTGAAGGCCGCACCAAATCACATTATTACGTTGCCCGCACCGCGCAAATCTACCGGCAGGCCATCGATGACGCGCTTGCCGAACGACAGTTTGATTTAGCATTGCTGGGAAAACTGGACGGCCTGGCCAACCGTGGTTATACCGAAGGTTTTTATCAGCGCCATGCCGACCAGGACTACCAGAATTATCTCAGCGGCCACTCGGTCAGCCATGCACAGAAGTTCGTGGGCGAAATACAACACTATGATCAACAACGAGGACTGGCCGAAGTGATGGTCAAAAATAAATTTGCCCGCGGTGACCGGCTGGAGATCATCAATCCCGGAGGCAACCACGAGCTGCAATTGCAACACATGGAGGATCTACACGGAAAAACCATGCAGGAAGCGCCCGGTGGTGGCTATCAGGTACGCATTCCTCTGCCCCCGGCCAACTACGATCACGCTCTTATTGCAAAATATCTGTAACTCACAAGTGCTAATATGAAACTAATCAGCAACCAGAAAAATGTCACAGGACTTTACCGCTATCAATAATCTGTATCTATGTCTTGATCAGGGTGGACAGGCCAGCCGCGCCATGGTTTTCGATAATCATGGCCAGCTTATCGCTCAGGCCCGAGAATCCCTGGAAGCCCAGCAACCCGGCAATGATCGCGTGGAATACCCCGCCGAAGAACTGCTGGCATCGATCCGTCGCGCTATCGAAAAAGTGCTGGATATTCTGGGCGAACGCCGCCACAACATCAGCGCCGCCGGCCTTGCTACCCAGCGCTCGAACATCGCCTGCTGGGACCGGCAAACAGGCGAGGCGTTAATGCCCATTTTAGGCTGGCAGGATCGCCGCGCCCATCAATGGCTGCAACGACTTAAACCCCAGACTGATACAATTCACCGGCGCACGGGCCTGTTTCTGAACCCCTATTGCGGTGCCAGCAAATTACGCTGGTGTCTGGATAATATCGCCGAAGTGAAGCAGGCCGCAGATCAAGAGCGGCTGGCCTTTGGCCCCATGGCCAGCTTTATTATTTATCGGCTACTGGACGAACACCCCCTGCTCACCGATCCAGTCAATGCCTCACGCACCCAACTGCTGAATATTCGCAGTCATGACTGGGATCCTGAACAGCTCAAACTCTTTGCTCTGCCCGCACAGGCATTACCAACCGTGGTGCCCAACCTGCACACCTTTGGCACGCTGAGCATACAGGATATTTCCATTCCCCTGCGTCTGCTTAACGGCGATCAGTCCACCGCCATCTATGCCTACGGCGCAGTGCAACCGGATACCGCCTACGTCAACATCGGCACCGGTGCCTTTGTCTCCCGTCCCTCCGGCATGGCGCGGATATTCAGCAGCTACCTGCTCACCAGCTTGGTGCTGCAAAAAGAAAATAAGGACTGCGACTATGTCCTCGAAGGAACCGTCAATGGCGCCGCCTCGGCGCTGAAATGGCTGGCCCGTGAGGAAGGCATCGATAATATTTTCGAACAACTTGGCGACTGGTTAAAGCAGACCGAACAGCCGCCGGTTTTTCTCAACGGTATCGGCGGTCTGGGTTCCCCCTGGTGGATTGCCGATTTCAAATCCCGTTTTCACGGCCAGGGCAGTCAGCAGGAAAAAGCCGTAGCCGTGGCCGAAAGCATTATTTTTATGCTCAATATCAACCTTGAAAAAATGCATCACCTCGCCTCCCCCCCCGAACAGCTCCAGATCACCGGCGGGCTGGCGCAAATTGATGGTCTCTGTCAGCGTCTGGCCGATCTCTCCAATTTGCCGGTCTATCGACCACGGGAATCCGAAGCCACTGCACGCGGCATCGCCTTCTTGCTGGCAGAACGCCCCGAACACTGGCCGGAAACTGACATCGGCATATGGTTTACGCCGCAGCCCAATACGGCATTGAAGGCTCGCTATACAGAATGGAACATGCTCATGCAAAACGAACTCAAAGCAATGAACCAACAGAGTCGACAGGTAAGTTAAACATAGCGTAACTACCCGGCTCCCTTTCTCCGGGGAGCCGGGTAGGCTGCTGATTAAACCCTGGCATTTTTCTGCAAACTGGTCAGCATCTCACCGATAGCAAAGGTCTCGACTAGATCCACGCCGCGGGCCAATACTGCTCTTGCCTGTTTAGCATCGATACATTCATACACGGCCAGCCGTGATCCCGGCAATTGTAAAGGGCCGTCGTCAGGCAGGCTTTCAATATCACAAAACAGATATTCCGCCTGCAGTGCCTGCACCTGCTGTTGACTCAGGGCGTGCCAGTCATCGGCCACCACCGCAATGGGCTGCCGACCCTGTTCACGTATTTTTTCCAACGCGGTAAGGGAATAGGAAAGCATCACACATTGTGTCAGAACCGGTTGCAGATCAATAAACACTTTTGTCAGCATCTCGTACTCACCAAAGTGGGCAAGGCTGATACGCTTGAGTTCAATAAACGCCGTAATATCCGGGAATGCCTGCAGCAGACGGGTCAGCTCCTTAAGCCGTGGAATGGAGCCTTGTGAAACAGACTCCTCACGTGCTAAGTCGACAGACTGCGCCGGACCACGAACCGGGAAAGTTTGCACTTCCTGCCAGTTATACTCATGCAAGCTACCGGCCCGTACGCACAGGCGCTGCAGATCCCGATCATGGAACAACACGGCAATGCCATCGGCGGTCAGTTGCACATCCACTTCAATGAAACGGGCACCGGCCGTTATGGCCGCAGCAATACCTGCCAGGGTGTTTTCGGGGTAATGACGAGGATAGCCACGATGGGCGATCAGTTGGTCCGCCGCTGAAATCAAAGTATTTACCTCTCTAAACTCTGGTATACTGGGGAATCGCAGTTTTATAGTCCGATTACCATGCTCCAGCATCTTTCTACTATCCAGATTATTTCCGTCTCCATCCTGCCTATACTGTTTGCTATTATCGTGCATGAAGTCGCCCACGGCTGGGTGGCTAAACAACTGGGCGACCACACAGCCGAGATGCTCGGCCGTCTGACCCTGAATCCGATCAAACATATCGATCCCTTTGGCACCCTGCTGGTACCGATTATCATGATCGCCACTCTCGGTATCGCCTTTGGCTGGGCCAAGCCGGTACCCATTGATTACCGCAACCTGCGCAATCCCAAGCGCGACATGGTGCTGGTGGCGGCAGCCGGACCGGCGTCTAATCTGCTGATGGCCTTTGCCTGGGCACTGATTGCCAAGATCGCCATGCTCCTGCCGGCCAGCATGCTGTTTGTCTCACAACCGCTGATCTACATGGGCAGCATCGGCATCCTCATCAATGTGCTGCTGATGGTATTCAATCTCATTCCCCTGCCGCCGCTGGATGGCGGACGCGTGGCCGTCGGCCTGCTGCCAGCCAAGCTGAGCTATTCACTGAGCAAGCTGGAACCCTACGGCCTGTTCATCATTCTCGCCCTGTTTGCAACCGGTTTCCTCTCGAAGCTCATCTGGCCCGCTATCTCGATGGTCTCCGGCGCCATCCAGGCGCTTGTCGGTCTGTAAAATTCCATTTTCAGGCCGATGCCAGGCGCTTAAGCGAAACAAAACGCTGGTTCTCGTCAAACTCCAGCTCAAATAGCCCGGACACCCCGGTATGGCTCAGATAGGGGCGCAAAATAGACGCCGGAAAACGCAACCTCTGACCATCCAGGCTTTTTACCTGCACCATATTCACCTGTCCCTGATAATAGCGACGATAGGTTTCTGCTGGCAGACTCAGGCTAAAACGGATTCGAGTCATTCATTATAATTCCTTAATATTCAATACCCTGTCAATAATAAGGGGAAAATCAGGGGAGACGGATAGTTAATTATAGGTGTAGAATCGTCATTCAGGAACTGCCTACTCAGGGCAGATACCTGATTGGAGCCGGCCCCCCCATCTTGTTTCAGGGGCCCATGATAATTACAACGATGATTAATTAAGAGAGTAAACGAGCTTATGAAATTTACATTTCCAACTGCAAAATACTTTATAAAATCCCTGGTCATCTCTACCATTCTTGGTTTACTGGCCTTCTTCCTTGCCCCCCAGCTTTCCATTGAAAATCTTGGTGCCGCTCGCGGCTTTGCCTATGGCGTACTGACTGGCGCCCTGATTGGTTCTTTGCTGGCCGCCACTCGCATCATCCCTGCCACAGCCAGCAAAATGGAATCTATTTTTGTCGGCAACCTGGCTTTTCGCGCCTCGAACAACGCGGTACGTGAATTATTTGAACAATATGGCGAAGTCCATGCCGTACGCCTGATGACCGATCGCGTCACCCGTAAACCTCGCGGTTTCGGTTTTGTGGAAATGAACCATCGCGATGCCATGAAAGCCATTAAGACCCTGCAGGGCACCGAGTTCCAGGGCCGGGAACTGAAGGTTAATATCGCCAACGAAAGAAAACCACGCGAAGAAGTCAGCACCGCCAACGGCTGATACCCCTTGTCACACCATTAATAAAAATAACAAAAAAGGGAGCCTCAGGCTCCCTTTTTTGTTGCCGAACTGCCTGGCTAAATAAATAAGCATTCCAAATACCCGTACACTTTTTAGTTCAACTAATTTAAGCCACCGTTCGTCCTGAGCTTGTCGAACCATGAACGTGAAATGGCATCGGTGTACTGGTCTTTGGAACAGCTAGTTAGCCTCGGACTTCCAGCAATTCCACTTCGAACATCAGGGTGGCGTTGGGCGGAATCACGCCGCCCGCGCCCGCTGCGCCATAACCCATGTGCGGAGGAATAATCAGGTTGCGTTTGCCACCGACTTTCATTCCGGCAAAACCCTGATCCCAGCCTTTGATAACCATGCCGGCGCCCAGCACAAAAGAGAAGGGATCCTTCCTGTCGAGAGAGCTGTCGAACTTGCTGCCTTTGCTGTCTGCCGCCGCCGGATCATACAGCCAGCCGGAATAATGTACGACGATGGATTTGCCCGCAACCGCTTCGTCACCCTCACCCTGCGTATGATCGATAATCTGTAATTCAGTGATATTATTTGTGGACATTTACTGTCTCTCCCGTATTTTGTTTGTCTGTCCGCTGATTTCAGCGCAGGCAAAACCCCACCTGTGCGTTTTTTCAGGGCAAGTTTTGCTTCAGTAATTTTTCCATGCGCCGTTATATAAACGCATAGCCTATTAGCACAGTATGTCATAAATCTCGGCCAAATCAGAATGTATAGCCAGAGAGAAAAGACTAAGCAAGTATAAATTTATTGGATGCCTGGATAGATATATGAACTCATCATTTATTACTTCTGTTGACGAGCGCACTAAACTGGCAGGCGCAAACCGGCTGGAAATCCTTCTTTTCAGTCTCGGTCTCGATGCCAACACCCAGCGCGAGGAAGTTTTTGGCCTCAATGTTTTCAAAATCCGTGAAGTCATCCAGGTGCCGGAAATTACCCGCGCGCCGGATATGCCAGTAGGCGTCAAGGGCATGGTCAGTCTGCGTGGCGTCATGATCCCGGTTATCGATATGGCGCATTTTTGCGGTATGGCGGTTGAGGAACCCCCCACCAAACTGATTGTAACTGAATACAATAAGTCCACCCAGGCGCTGCTGGTCAGCTCCGTCGAGCAAATCCTGCGGTTGGAGTGGAATGACATTAAAGTTCCACCCGCGATGATGGCTAACCGCATGGGAGGATTGATCACAGCCGTGACCGAACTCAAGGACAAACGCATTGCCATGCTGCTGGACGTGGAAAAGGTACTCGCAGAAACGGCCGGGACGCTGGATGATCCTGGCCTGTTCGAAGGCATTGAACGGCTGGAGGAAACCGCAACGGTTTTCTTTGCCGATGACTCCAGCGTCGCCCGCCGTCAGATAGAGAACACTCTCGATCGCCTGGGGGCAAATTATTACAGCGCCAAAAATGGTGAAGAAGCCTGGGAAAAACTCCAGGAAATTGCCTCTCGCGCCGAGGCCAGCCATTCCCCGGTAAGTGAACTTATTCAGGCTATTATTACCGACGTTGAAATGCCCGGCATGGACGGCTATGTGCTGACTAAAAATATTAAAGCTGACGCCCGCTTCAAAGGCATTCCGGTGCTCATGCACTCGTCACTATCAGCCGATGCCAATATGCTCCTGGGTAACAAAGTAGGCGCCGATGCCTACATTCCAAAATTTGACCCCCTTGAGTTGTCAAATGCGCTGATCCCGCTCCTGACTCAAAATAAAGAGACCTGATTCCGTCACCGTCTGAAACAGATCTGGCACATTCTTTAGTACCTTAGAAACAATTTTCTGCGTATTTTGTAGAAAATTATTTCGTAAAGGTACTTAATCTTGTGATTTATCCAGGTCAGGCAATCAGATTTGCATCCAGAAAGCTCTGGTAGTTCTCGGCACTAACCAGCTGGGTGCCGTCACAGTTGAACTGAATGCGCACAAAACTCTGCACCATACAGATAGTGACATTACGGATATAATAATCCGGCATCTCGCGTAACACTTTGAGCGTGGAAATTACATGGATGATTTCCTCTTTCTCCATCGGCTCCCATTCAGCGTTACGCTGGTTGAGTATATTCTGCCAGTAACTCGGCAAACTCTTGTAAATCGGGTTAGATGCAATATTCCAGTAAATGTCATTCACCAGCCGGATCTTGTCTTCGTAACTCACGGCTGGGAACTGGCGCTCAATATAATCCTGATCGGCCATTTTTTCTGCTTCATGCACTTCAATACGCATGGGGTCAAAAACCGAGGCCGTTCGAATCTCGCCATTATTAAACCCGATATACAGGCGAAAGGTGCTGCGGTTCAACAGCAGTTCCTTGAAGTTGACTGCCAGAGGTTCATAAAGGCTGTCCACCTTGCTGTTGTATTTCTTGCGCGCATAGGTCGTTTCGCGCAAAGACGGATCACCCTTGATACCAATTTGCAGGGTATCGGAATTCAGGCCGCTGGCGCTGAGAATACTTTCCTTCAATATTTTCGCTTCCATTTCAATATCGCGTTTTGACATAGTGCTCTCTTATACTCTAATCCCGGTTGACTGACGGTCTAAAAATTCAGACATCGCCTGACAGGCTGATATCATATTATACTGTGATCTTTTACTAACAATGACAAAAATCATGAACTCAACACCAGACAATTCCGATATTTACAACGTATCCCTGGATGACTTCGAACAAAAAGTTATCGACGCTTCCCGGCAACGACCTGTTTTGGTTGATATGTGGGCTGACTGGTGCTCTCCCTGTATCGTCATCGCCCCCATTCTCGCCCAGGTGATCGAGACGCTTGCAGGGCGCGTGGCGCTGGCCAAGGTTGAAGTGGATGAAGATGAAAATATGAAACTGGCCGGACGCTACAAAGTTCGAGGATTTCCAACGGTTATTCTATTTCAAAACGGTGAAGAAAAAGCGCGTTTCAGTGGAGCCCAACCCGCCTCGTTCATCGATAACTTCATTCAGGAAAACGCTGAATTCTGAAAATCAGCTATTTCCGGCGAGCTGTGATTATTTTTTGTCACCGGTATAGAACACACCCGGAATCCAGGTTTTATACAGCTTTGAGGTTTCATCCAGCCCACCGTCAGCATCATCGACGAAACGGAAATTATTCATCCCTATACGGATCACATCACCATTACTCAGCTTGAACAATGACACCGACTGATCATTAACAAAGGTGTGATTGGTACTATCCAGATCCTGTAACAAATAATCGACCTGGGCGTCCTTGTCTGAACGCAGTACCACTTCGATAACCGCGTGTTCCTTGCTCACCAGCTCGTCATCGATACAGATCTCGTTATCCGTGCCGCGACCAATACGAATCCGTTGCCGGTCAATAGGAAATTTTATTCCTGCATTATTGTGCTGAACCAGTATGGCCATAAAGTTTAGCTTCCATGATTAACTTTCTCTGCTGCTGATATTTTCCGTGCCGAATCACGCTGAATAAATTTCTCAACCAGTTCCAGCGGTATCGCACCTATTTGTTGCACCCTCAACTCACCATCAGGAGAATACAAAAGCAGGGTTGGTGTCCCCATCCAGTTCTGCCCGGTCAATTTTTCAAACCAGCCCGCCAACCTGTCCGGTTCACTGATGAGATTGGGGAAATTTAAATCGTGGCGTTTGATAAATGATGTTGCGGCTTTCTTTTTCGCCTGTCCATCAACGGAAATGCCCAGTACCCTGGCATCACTGTCTTCGTGCTTAAAATTGAAATCCACGTACTTATACGCTTCGCGGTTACAGATATGACAGTCCGAAGCCCAGATCATCACCAGCAACCATTTATTATCGACGATGTAATCAGCAATCTTTGCCGGTTTATTATCGAAGGTCGAAAATAACGGCAAACTGGCCTCAGTAGCCGCCCGCGATGCTGCCAAGGGCAGATTCAGTAGCAGGCCCAGCATCAGAACGAAAAAATAGCTACCCGGATTTTTGCTCATCATCAAGTTACTCTTTGTAAATAAAAGGCTTCCCAAACCAAAATCATACTTGCTCAGGTGCCGCGACACAGCTTTTTGGTTGCAAACGCAGTTTGGCAAACTCATCAATAATATCTTCCGCATCCAGCTCATCATACGCCTGACGGTTGAAGGTAATCGTCCCACCTCCCATTTCGTACCAGGAAAATCCCCCGCTCCAGCTTGCCTGTTGGTAATCACCCTGGCGTTTGCGTGGAAATATAAGAATCTCACCCGGCAGGTAAATCAGGTTATAGGGGATTTGGACCTGATGTAAATTGTCGATATAGGACCATGCCTGTGAGCAATCGTTCAGTTTCTCGCACTGTGCCGGATAGGGCTTGTTGCCCCCGTTATGGTGCCAGTGAGAGGCCATCACAGGCAGGCCTTGCGGACGCAGAAACATCTGGAAGTGCAAATGGTTAACCGAAGCATGAGCGCCACAGGAGTTATAGCCATAGCCCAGACCCGGCAGTTTTTCGCCCAGCTGTTCCGCCAATTGCCAGATATAGCGGTGATATTCCTCGTGTAAAAACTGTGACAAGTTTTTCTGTCGTTCAGGTAACAAGACACCGTGGTAATCAATAAAAGGATATTTATTATAATACAACGAAGCCGGACGACCGTTCAGATCCCCTTCCCAGAAACACTCTTTTTGCATAAACGTTTTATTGAAATGAAAACCGTTATCATTAAACGGCGCATAAATACCGCCGGCAACCTGACCGCTCATACGCCGGGGACGAAAGGCCCGCACCTGGTTGAACTGAATCTCCCATTCGTCCTCATGCCGGAAGGCGGTTTGCGCCAGCTCATCGAAACCTACCACCAACATTTTCAGAAACACCAGCAGATCCTCATCACTTTCATTCACCTGCCGCCCCTGCCTGAAATCAGCCAGAAAAAGCTTTTCCAGCTTTCTGAACTGGGTGCGCAAAGCAGAATGAGTAGCCTCGAAAATAAAGGGGTCAAATGTGGCGTTGGCGCAACCCAGAATCAAGGTGCCCAGGCTGTCATGGTTTAACATTTCCACCAAGCCTTGATTAAAGGCCAGGGAGAAGTGCGAAGGTGAAGAAAAAATGCTGTTAGTCATGATTCCGGAAAACAAATTGAGGAACGCAGATTATCGCCTTTTCTCCCGCCTCTATCCAGTGCTGTCCAGCCGCAAAACATATATTTCGTTGCCCCGGATTTCCCATTTAAGATCAAAATCCAGCAGTCGCATGGCATAAATCTCCTGGGTTCCCGCCCGCATATGGGCGCGATAAGCCGGGCGGGGATCCAGTTGCAGAAGGTTAACGATCAAACTGCGTAACTGTGTATATCCCCCGGCATAGCCCTGGGCATACTGCTGGCACTGAGCCTCGGCTTCGGCACTGAACAACAACGGACCGAATGGCTGTGGTGCCTCTGGAGCGTAACCACCGAGGGCCTGTGGAAGGCTGTCGGCATAGGGCAGATAAGGCTTGAGATCCAGCACCGGCGTACCATCCAGCAAATCGACGCCGCTGATCTGCAAATACAGGTGCCCCTGGCGGCGCGCCATGCCGTCAAATTTTACCACCGACAGGCCAATCGGGTTGGGCCGGAAAGTGGCGCGGGAAGCAAACACACCCACTCGCCGATTCCCCCCCAGGCGAGGTGGACGCACCGTGGCTTTCCATTTCTTCCGCAGACACTGATGAAAGACAAAAATCACCCATAAATGGGAAAAATCGTCCAGCCCATTAAATGCTTCGTCCTGATCATAGGGCGGGAGGATTTCAATCTCCGCCCGCGCTTCCGGCACCAGCCCCGGCTGACGCGGGATGCCAAACTTTTCCCGAAAACAGGAGTGGACCAGACCGATATTCTGCATCGTGAAGGACATCATGCGCCCCGTAACAAGTGCGGTTTTGCCAGGTAGGAGCGACCCCCCATCTCGTGCAGACGGCTCAGAGTACGCTGAATAGCATTACGCTGACGACGGCCGGAATACAGCTCGTTCATGGGTTTTTCCGCTGTCAGAATCAGTTTGACATTGTGATCGTAGAGCGCGTCAATCAAGTGGATAAAACGTTTGGCGATGCTGTCTTGCGCCTCGCCCATGACATAGACATGGCTGATCAGTACGGCGTGAAACATCTGCGCAATCTCCAGATAATCATACGCCGAGCGGGGCGTATTGCAGAGCGCATCGAAGTCAAACCAGATCACATCATCCGCCAGGGCGAGATAATTGATCTTGCGTCCATTGATGCTGATCTGTCGATTATGCTTGGGCGGGCATGGCGCGAGGGCATTGAATTTCAACTCCAGTTGGAAACGAGCCTGAGTCCTGGGCAGAACATGGTAAGCCTGATTTTTTTCCAGTAACGCCAGCCGGTAATCCTGTTCGCCATCCAGCACGATTTGCTGCGTATGTTCCTGTAACAGGGCAATGGCATACAAAAAGCGATCACGCTGCAGGCCGTTTTTGTACAGATCGTTAATTACAATGTTCGAGGTCGTCACGAGGGTCACACCATGATCAAACAACGCCTTGAGCAGGCCCGCCAGCAACATGGCATCGGCAATATCATGCACATGAAATTCATCCAGGCACAAAACCCGGATATCAGCCGCAATCTTTTTCGCTACGATCACCAGTGGATCAGGTGATTTAGGCAAGGTTCTGAGTTGCTGATGGATATTGCGCATAAAGAGGTGAAAATGGACCCGGGTTTTTTCTGCGAACGGCAGGCAGGCATAAAAATAGTCCATCAGCACGGTTTTACCACGACCCGGCTGACCGCAAAAATACAGACCTTTAGCTGCGGACGGGCGTACAAACCAGCGCCGCCAGCCACCGGGGCGAACAGCGGCGGCCAGCAGTTCATCATATAACCGCTGGCTGGCGGCTACCGCCTGCGCCTGGGCCGGATCAGGCTGAAGCTTGCCACTTTCGAGTTCCCGCTGATAGTATTCAGTCGGCGTCACGTTTCATCCCTGACGCATAGTTAACAGAAACCAGACAACATCGTTTAATCCGCCTTGAAGCCACAGCGTCGATGGCTGGCATCACAAAAGGGTTTCTTGCCCGAGCGGCCACAACGACACAATGCACCACGGCTACGCTGGCTATGAAAACGGCCATCAGCACTCTGTATCGTTACCGGCCCTTTGATACTCAGCATGGCATTCGGCTTGACACTGATCACTAGCGGACCAACGGTGCTTTCCAGCTTTTCTGCCCGTTCATCCTCAAATTCACCGGCATCATGAAAATCAGCTTGCCGATGACTGCCATCACAAAAGGGCATTTTTTTCGACTCGCCGCAGCGACACAGCCAAACCTCCTGATCTTCCAGCAATACCTCGCCCGCCACATCGACCAGCGTAATATCACCACGGCAGACCATCGGCCCATCAACTTTCAAAGTAATCACGTTTGCACCTGGTTCTGTCAAAACAAGCTCCTTTTTCTTGCTGTGTAATCAAACTGTTAGGCCCTGAAGCGAACCATATATAGTAACGCTGAATACTATACATTAAATACCGGACTCAGTGAAAAGAGACGCCTGGCAGAAAAAATGTAGGCCATATCCTACAAAACTTTCATCCTTAACTGACAGACAAGCTTCACCCCAAAACCTACTCTATACATCATGGTTCAGGTTCTTATTGACAGGGAAGGCCATCATTTTCAGGTAAGAACGAGGATGTGGAAAAGGATTTTTAACTCCAAAGCAGGGACGCTTTTTATGGCCATAAAGGAAAGGGGAAAGGAACAAGGAACCTGAACCAACTGTTTTCGCATCCTTATCAATTATTCGGTACAGAGCCATGCATATGACAAAACTGACTACCCGGCGTAATGAGCAGCGTTTCATCCATATCTCTCGCCAGGGTTGGTATCTGCGCACCCGTGAGGGATTAAAAGGTCCATTTGAAAATCGCGGCAACGCACAAGTATTTCTCGATAGTATTATCGAAAAACACACTGTCAGCGCCTATAATTAATAATCAAACAATCGCGGCCATGAACAAACACGTCACCGAACCTTTAAACCAGAACCGCTACGGCGAACAAGGTAATATCCCGGCACGCAAAAAACGTATCTATAGTTTGAATAACGAGTGGTATTTCCTTACCCGTGAATACGGGGTCTTTGGCCCTTACAGCAGTTTAGTGAAAGCCCAACAGGAGCTGAAATTATATATGCGCCGCCTGGGTATCGTGCGCACAGCAATCTCCTGAGTCCCGGTTTTCATTGCCGATGAACACCGCTCTTTACTAACCTCATAAATTCATCTGCTTTCCCAGCCTTTCCGCTTAAACTCTCCCGACATAAACTTGTCTGAAAATTTCAGCATTCATTTTTTACAGCCACGAAAATATAAAGCCCTTGTATTCTAAGCCTTTAATACCCATAACAAAGCTGTAATACTAGGCATACTGAGAGTGCCAATAAGTTTTAGTTGCAATAATAAGGATAGACTACGTGGAAGAAATCGACCTGCATCAACCTGAACTCTACATTAACCGTGAACTCAGTCTGCTTGAGTTTAACCAACGAGTGCTGGAGCGTTCTACAGATGAACAGCTACCGTTACTCGAACGCCTGCGCTATTTGTGTATTTCCAGCACCAATCTGGATGAATTTTTTGAAATACGCGTCGCGGGTCTAAAAGAAAAGGTTGACGTGCTAGGCAGCCACAACACACCGGACAAGGTATCCGCTGCTGAAAGCCTCAAGGCCATTCGTGAAAAAACGCTTGAACTTGTGGAAAAACAATACCGGGTACTCAACCATAAGCTTTTCCCGCTACTGGAAAAAGAAAACATCCGTTTTATCCGTCGTAGTGAGTGGAGCAATGCCCAGGAAAAATGGCTGCACAGCTACTTTGAAGAAAGTCTGTTACCCATGCTCACGCCCATGGGGCTGGATCCCGCGCATCCCTTTCCCCGCATTATCAACAAGTCTTTGTCATTCATCATTTCACTACAGGGCAAGGATGCCTTCGGTCGCGATAGCGGCATGGCCGTGGTCCAGGCACCCCGCTCCCTGCCGCGCCTGATCCAGCTCCCGCCCGGCGAAGCCGGTAACGGCGAAAACGACTACGTCTTTCTCTCATCCATCATCCATGAGTATGTCAGCGATCTGTTCCATGGCATGAAAATTACCGGTACCTATCAGTTCCGGATCACCCGCAACAGTGATCTGTTTGTTGATACGGAAGAAGTTGATGATCTGCTGCATGCGCTGGAGGGGGAACTCCTGTCTCGTCGTTACAGCGATGTGGTACGCCTGGAAGTCGCCGATGACTGTCCTGACGATATGATCTACTTCCTGTTGAAAACCTTCCATCTTAAAGACGATGATCTCTATCGCGTCGATGGCCCGGTCAACCTCAACCGCCTGTTGCAGATATGTGATCTGCCAGACAAATCCAATTTGCGCTTTCAGCCCTTCACTCCCGGCCTGCCGACCAAACTGCGCAACAATCCGGATATATTCAACGCAATCAGAAAGCAGGACATTCTGCTCTTTCATCCCTTCGAGTCTTTTCTGCCTTTTATCGATTTTCTGCGCCAGGCCTCCACCGATCCCCAGGTCCTGGCCATCAAGCAAACACTTTACCGCACCGGCCCCAAATCGGTCGTCGTTGATGCTCTGGTGCAAGCTGCACGCAACAGCAAGGAAGTAACCGTTGTCATTGAAATTCGCGCCCGTTTTGACGAGGCCGACAATATCGCCCTCGCCAACCGCCTGCAGGAAGCCGGTGCGCATGTGGTTTATGGTGTGGTGGGCTATAAAACCCATGTCAAAATGGCGCTGGTGATTCGACGCGAAGAAGCCGGTCTGAAACAATATGCGCATCTCAGCACGGGCAACTACCATCCCCGCAATGCGCGCATTTATACCGACTACGGCCTGTTTACCGCCGACAAAGCGGTGGGGGAAGACGTACACAAAGCCTTTATGCAGCTTACCGGCCTGTGCAAGGTCTCCCGACTTAACAAGCTGCTGCTGTCACCTTTTACCATGCATCAGGCGGTACTGGAAAAAATACAACGTGAAGAACGACATGCAGACAAAGGCTTACCGGCGCGCATCATTGTCAAAATGAACGCCCTGATCGAACCCAAAGTAGTCCGTGCGCTGTACAAAGCATCCATAGCAGGAGTGAAAATCGATCTCATCATCCGCGGCATTTGCCGTATTCGTCCCGGCATCAAAGGTATCTCGGAAAATATTCATGTCCGTTCTATCGTTGGCCGCTTTCTGGAACATACCCGGGTAATGTATTTTCAGAACAACGACAAACCGGAAATTTATTGCTCCAGCGCCGACTGGATGGAGCGCAACTTTTTCCAACGGGTTGAACTGGCTTTTCCTATCGCCAGCAAAAAACTCAGCGATGAGATCATCCACCATCTGGATTATTATTTACGCGACAATACCCATGCCTGGGTACTGAATAGTGATGGCAGCTATACCCGCTTGCAGGCAAATGGTGAGGAAGCATTTTCCGCGCAAGAACAATTACTAAGTGAACTGGCTGAACATTGATAAACAGTCGATGCAAATAATGAAATATCCTGTTTTTAGGTGTTGCAGCTCGTCTTCCGGGATAGGTGCCATTTTGGGGCCGCCTATCAAACCGCATATACGCTGTCTTTAACCTGCGTATATACTATATTGCAACCAGTAAAAACTGTGGCGCCGGGATCACCGTAAAAAACGGGGTCTTTTCCTCATGGAAGGGGCCGCAGCCTTTGTCCTGCTGGCCGGTTAATCTTCATACGGATGTATTAGCCTAACTTGAGGGAAATATGTTTTATACTTATCAGAATCTCTCGTTATTAACTCAAATTTTGAAACTGACGCATGAGCACCAATAAAAAAATCTGGCAAGGGTGATACTTTAGCCCCTTTATTTTTTCTGTACTTGAGAAATACTTTTCCGGTGAGGAACAATGCCTCTCTCGGCATTTCTAGCACTTTTATCCCTAGCTCAGCTATAGCGTCCTCAACTTCCTCTACTTTGTTAAAGCCAATTGATACCTCCGTATAAACAATAGAATTAATATAAAGGGAATTAGTTTGACTATACTTTTCTAATATATTTTCAGACCAGTCTGCCCAATTATCATCATTCGTAAATAGATCAAGCAACACACAGGAATCAACAAAAATGCCATTCATATTGATTCTCTTGTGAGATTCATGATTTCGTCGGTGGACATTTTTGCTGTTGCTATTCCTCTAAGCTTCTTGAATTTTCCCTGTATTTTCGGCCCATCAGTTTTAACTATATAAAACCGTCCATCTTCTTCAACGAAATCAATTTCAGTTTCAGGCGCAATGCCCAAGGCCTCTCTAACGCCTCGTGGAATAGTAACTTGTCCTTTCGTTGTAACTCGCATAATCGTAATCTCCAACCCACAAAAGTAATACCATTATAGTATTACTTTCTGATACCTGCAAGTTTTGCTCAGGACTGAGCTAGTCTTTTTTGCAGCGTCATGGTAGAAAGACAAGTTACCTAGCCGCCCCCACTCAGATCCGGACGTGCGGAATTACCGCATCCGGCTCTTCAATTATATCGTTGCTCGTGTTATTCACGAACCCTCAATACCAGTCAATCACTACTCGGCGCTTTGACACCCGCAATGGCTTTATCTGGAAATATCTTAGCATGTCTTTTAGACCCTGCTAGTTATAACTGCTTCTCTGGCTGCGTCTATTTGGTCGATCCTGAAAAACCCATATTCACTAGCTGTGTTGCCATCGTACCATTGGACTCAATAACCCAGGGAAATATCCGCCCGATATTCGCAAGCCAAAAACACACCTCCCGCATCCACTTCTTGAAGTTGAATGCAGCCGCAGCCATCAGAATGTTGGAATCTCGGGTTTTGGCGACAGAGGCCTTGGTGCCAAATTCGTATCTCTTGTGCTCTTTGCCTTTGCTCATGCAGTAGATGTGCGGTTCATGCAGGCTGTAGATTTTGTTTTTGTCTCCGCGCTTTTGTTTCAGTACGCGCCGGTAGCGATTCAGTGTGGTTTGATGTTTTGTTGTTGCTCTTCATTCATTTGACGCTGTATTTCCCGTAATAATCGCCCCGAAATCGTCTTCAGGCGTTTGACCGCACGTCGCGGCCTTTTTGCGGTACTGTTTGGCGTCGGTGGGAAAAGTGGTATTTTTTTCCTGCCCCGTGGTGTCGACGCATATCTCCGCTTCGAGGGCGGATTCGCCGTGCAAGGCGACAGAGGCAAAGAGTATTTTCTCAAACCCCATCGGCCCGGAAAAACGGGGACAGACCACGTTTTCCAGAAGGAATGCTGGCTGTTAGAATACAAGCTGTCGATCACCCTGTGAACAAGGAGGTTCACCATGCCCCGTCATGCACGGATTGCAGTCGCCGGGATTCCCTGGCACATTATTCAGCGAGGTAATAATCGGTCTGCCTGTTTTTTCGCAGAGGCGGATTACCATTACTTTCTCGATACGCTGGCAGAACAATCCACCAAATGGAACTGCGCGGTACATGCGTATGTGCTGATGACCAACCATGTGCACTTGTTACTGACACCTCAAGAATGCAACAGCGCATCCAATCTGATGAAGCACCTTGGTCAGCGATATGTGCAATACATCAATCGAACCTATCATCGTACAGGGACTCTTTGGGAGGGGCGATTTCGATCCTGCCTCGCCCAGAACGATACCTATGTTCTGACTTGCTACCGGTATATTGAGCTGAACCCGACAAGGGCTGGAATGGTCAATAATCCTGCTAATTACCGCTGGTCAAGCTACCATGTTAATGCGTTGGGTGAAGTAAACAAACTGCTGACGCCACATCCGGACTATCTGGCACTCGGGACCTCTGGCCCCGATCGCTGTCATCGCTACCGGGCGTTATTTGAAACCCGGCTTGAAACAAAAACACTGGTCGATATTCGCTTGGCGACGAATGGAAACTTTGTCTTGGGAAACAAAATATTCGAGAGTCAAATTGCCGCAACAGTTAAACGGCGGGGCACACGGAGTAAACCGGGATGTCCGAAGAACAAACTCTAGCGGTAAAACGTGGTCTGTCCCCCATTCCTCCATTCCTGTTGAAATGACGTCTCACCGCAAAACACTTGCTGGTACGGATCGCGCTCCCAACGGTCGATCATATATGGGCTGAGTGAAACGAAGCACCACAAGCACTTCCTTCGGTCGCCCAACAAAGCCTCGTTCGATATTCCGTTGGGCTTCATTTTATTCTGCCCAACCTACCGGTTCGCTGCAAGCAGCGGGGAATTAAACCCTCAGAGATTAATCAACGATCCTTTGATTTGAAGTTAAACGCGATACCCCGCTTGGCCAGCCGCCGCGCTTCTTCTTCAAAGTCGGCCAGACTCAGGGGATGCTGGTGCAGCCACTTGTTTGAAAAGCTCAGGCTGATACTTGTCTCGCTCAACTGACAGTCCGGTACGGGCACACTTGCACTGCTGCGACTGCGATGCAGAATTACCGCCAGCCGCAGGAGCAAAGCCAGTTGTATCGCTTTTTGTCGCCAGACTCCGGGCAGGCGATCAAACAGATCTTGCGGAAAACTACGCCGGTGAGCCTGCACAATGGCCGCCAGCACCTGTTGTTCCTGCCAGGAGAAACCGGACAGATCCGCATGCCGAAGAAAATAGCCCGCATGTTTGTGATGCTGACTATGAGCGATGCTTAAGCCCAGTTCATGCAGGCAGGCTGCCCAACCCAGCATTTTTTGACTGTCACTGTCAGCCAACGAATTATCTGCCGCCACCTGACGCCACAATGCGATGGCCGTTTTTTCAACCCGGCTGGCATGCGTTTTATTCAACCTGCAACGCATCTGTAAATCAACCACCGCCTGCTGACGAGTGCTTTCTTCCTGACTGCGGCCAATCAAATCATAAAGCAGGCCTTCCCGCAGAGCGCCACTGGATACCATCATCGACGGAATATCAAACGCCTCTATAACCGCCGCAAGAATAATCGCCCCGCCCAGAAAAACCGGCGAGCGTTCCGCCTTCAGCCCCGCCAGCCGGGTTGCGTCCAGGCTGCCTGCCTGGACATAGCTTTGAATAATCTTTGCCAGAGCCTCGGCGGTAATATCGCCGTTAGCCCAGCCATTGGCGCGCGCCACTGACTCTACCGCCCGAGCCGTACCGGATGCGCCGATACTCTGCGCCCAGCCCAGCTTGCGAAACGATTTAATATGCGGTTCCAGTTCCAGCAGGGCAGCAAGCCGCGCCTGGGCAACTTGCCTGGCACTGACCGTTCCATCGGCAAAATAACGCCGGGTCATGCTTACGCAGCCCATATACAGGCTTTCCATACGCAGGGGTTCGAAACGCTCACCGACGATAATCTCGGTACTGCCACCACCAATATCCACCACCATGCGCCGACCTTTGTCTCCGGCAATGCTGTGCGCCACGCCCAGATAGATAAGCCGTGCTTCTTCAATGCCGGAGATGATTTCAATCTCATGGCCTAATAACAGTTGCGCCTGTTTGATGAATTTTTTGCTTTTGCGGGCGGCGCGCAGGGTATTGGTGCCAACGATGCGAATGGCCGTCGGGCTGATATGGCGTATACGCTGGCCAAAGCGGGACAGGCATTCCAGCGCCCGTTCTTTTGTTTCACTGTCAAGGGTTCTGTCGGCCTGTAGCCCCGCTGCCAGACGTACCATTTCCTTGTCCTGATCGATCACCTGTATGCCTTTGTTCATGGGCCGGGCAACCAGCAGGTGAAAACTGTTGGAACCCAGATCGATCGCGGCAATGCTGTCAGACAAGTAATACCCCCCGTTTATAGCTCCCATAAAAGCTGAGGGCTAACTCTGCAACTATATTGCACTGTACCAAAATAAACAAACAGGCAACGCAAAAAATGCAACCGCTTCTGAACTATACTTACTCCCAAATCCGGGACGGCCATGCATTGATCTCATGAATCAACAAAAATCAAAAACCAGTATCATTCTTTCCGGCGGAGGCGCGCGCGCAGCTTATCAGGTGGGTGTACTCAGGGCGATTGCGGAAATGCTGCCTGATGATGCCCAGAACCCCTTTGACATTGTCTGTGGCACCTCGGCGGGTGCTATTAACGCAGCTGCCTTGGCCACTCATGCGTATAATTTCAACAAATCAGTCCAGCGCATTCATAATATATGGTCAAATTTTCATGCCCAGCATGTTTTCAAAACAGACAGCTGGAGCTTGTTAAAAACCAGCGCGAACTGGTTTTTGGCCATGCTTTCAGCTGGTTTGAATAAGCGTCACGGTTCACTCTCCCTGCTCGACCGAAGTCCACTGGAAAAACTGCTAAAACAGTATATCCATAGCGAGGATATCCAGTATTCTATCGACCAGGGTTATCTGCATGCTCTTTCCATCACCGCATCAGGTTACAGTAGCCAGCAGTCGGTCTCTTTTTTTCATGCCGATGCCTCTCAACAACCCTGGTCCCGTTCACGCCGCATTGGCGCACGCGCTAAAATCACCGTTACCCATCTGATGGCTTCTTCGGCGATTCCCTTTATTTTTGCCCCTGTGCGTCTTAACCGGGAATTTTTTGGTGATGGTTCCATGCGTCAAATCGCTCCCATCAGTCCGGCCCTGCACCTGGGTGCCGACAAAATACTGATTATCGGTAATCGTCAGGAAATTCTGCCGGGCCTGCCCCGCCACCGCTACCTGCAGGAACCCAGTATTGCCCAGGTTGCCGGTCATGCCCTGGACAGCATTTTCCTTGACAGCCTCTCGGCCGATATTGAGCGCCTTCAACGCATCAATAAAACCATTGAAATCATCCCGGAGGAAACACGTATCGAGCACGGCATTGAACTGCGCAAGGTCGAGGTACTGGTCATCTCACCCAGCCGCAACTTGGGCGAACTGGCGCTGGAATATTTGCATGAACTCCCGACCAGCCTGCGTTTTCTATTGAAAAGTATTGGCGCCTATAGTCGCAACAGCTCCGGTCTGGCCAGTTATCTGCTGTTTGAAAAAGGCTATTGCCAGGCCTTGATTGAACTTGGCTATCAGGACAGCATAACCAAGTCAGCAGATATCATAGAACTCCTGTCACCGCAAAGCAGAATAAAGGAAGGGAATACGACAAGATAGAAAACCGAGTTGTCAGGCTGAAATAATATCCAGATGGAGTCCTTCATGTTCAAGTTTTTCAACAATTGAAATCGGCACATTGTGGTTGGCGTCAAACTCGACTAGCATGTCATGCGGCAGTTTATCGTTGAATTCAACATTGTGTACATGTGGAATGGTCAGCATCATATCTTTTACATCGCGCAGGCGATTGGGATTTAATGTTTCTGAAATATAAACTTGCACCATATTCATATACCCCTCCAGGGAAAAGGTTACACCAGTAACTGGCTCCTTCTATGGATATAGAAGATGAAAATTGGTGCGTCAAGCCGAGCAATCGACACTAATGAAAAAAATAACCGCAGCAATATGCAGAAAATACTAACTATTCAAACCCGTGGACGCGGCACCTATGATCTTAGCGCAGAGCTGGCCCACTGTGTACGGGAATCCGAAATCGACAGCGGACTCTGTCACTGTTTTGTGCATCATACCAGCGCCTCTCTGATACTTTGTGAGAACGCCGATCCTGATGTCCGTCACGATCTGGAAACCTTTATGAACAGACTGGTTCCCGATGGTGATCCCATGTTTACCCATATAAACGAAGGTGAAGACGATATGCCGGCCCATGTGCGCAGCGTTCTCACCCAGGCGGGGATTAGCATCCCCATCACCGATGGCCGCCCGGGACTGGGCACATGGCAGAGCGTATACCTGTGGGAACATCGACTACAGCCTCAACAGCGCCGGATAACCCTGACCCTTATCAAGGGATGATCGGATAAGCATCCGGGGCGTATTTGCCAACATCCAACTAATTAATGCCTCCGGGCCTGGACAATAGCGTCATTTGACGCTTTATATTAGAAAAACCAGATCAGCCTATGCGTTGTCCCTCCTAACAGGCATATAAAAAATCATATTATATAACCCTGATATACACACGACGGACATTTCCTTTTATCCAGCTGAATAAATAATTTTTTGCGAACTGAAAGATTGACAAGCGGAATCAAGTTTAGTTATATCAGCACAGTCCGCCATTCAATGCGATGCGGATGATAAATAAACAGTTACCCCCCCCCATAATATGGAGAACATAATGAAAAACATGAAAACCCTGCTAAGTAGCATGCTTGCTCTTGGCCTTATGACCAGCGCAACGGCAGCCTTTGCCGGCAAGCCCGGTATGGAAAAATGTTACGGTATCGTAAAGGCTGGCATGAATGACTGCGGTAGCAGCGGTCATGCCTGTGCCGGGCAGTCATCTAAAGACAGAGCGGCTACAGACTGGGTTTATGTCCCGAAGGGCATCTGCAAAAAAATTGCCGGCGGCAAAACCAAGGCTAAATAAACACAGACTATCGTTTACTGGATAAGGCGGCAGGACAGGTTATCTAATAGCGACCTGCTGCCTTATGTTCTGCCAGAGCGGTTCTTTTCCCTGTTTCCAGGTTTAACATCAAGGAATTTCCATGGCCAATTTTGATAGCATAATAAAGTCTCCCCTGACGCAGAAACTCTTTGTACTCGACTCCCTGTATGGCCGTATTCTGTCTGCCATAACACCGCTGATTGAACTGGCGCTGAAACTCTGGGTCGCTAATGCTTTTTTCAAATCGGGACTGACCAAAATCCAGAGTTTCGATACTACTATTATGCTGTTTGAGTATGAGTACAATGTACCTCTACTCTCCCCCACCGTGGCCGCTTACATGGGTACTGCGGCCGAGCTGGTATTGCCCGTCCTGCTCGTCATTGGCCTTGGCGGTCGTTATTCCGCCCTGGCACTGTTCGTCTTCAATATTGTCGCCGCCACATCCTATCCTGACATCAGTCCACTGGGACTCAGCCAGCACATGCTCTGGGGAATGGCTCTGTTAATGCTCACTTTATATGGTCCCGGCAAACTCTCGCTGGATTATTTTATTTGTAAAAAATATTTTCCTAGTTGTTCATAAAAACAGGCTGCCGATAACAAACCACCCCGCCACACGCAGGCGGGGTATTAAGTTGTAGCGTACTGATGGGTTTCCCTTCGCTCTATTCACACTGCTGTTTTTCGCTACCAGCGACGGGAAATCACACGCAATGAGATTAAGGTATCGGTTAGCTGGATTCTGACAGCAATTCATGACAGACGTGTTCGGCAAAGCCGGCGCCAGCCTCGGCATAAAGATTAAATGCGGCATGTACCCCGGCCTTCTGCAAGGCCTCAATTTCATCCGCATACTTGGCTACCGCGGCAACCTGGCCGGTATAACCGATATCTTTTAACTGCCGCGCCGCACGCAGGTTTTCCTGAGCATTAGGCATGGCCAGAAGAATCAGGCTGACACGCTCAAAATCCAGACAGATACGAGTCCAGAAATCCGGATCGGTCGCGCTGCCACGAATTACACGCCGCCCGCTGGCCTTCTGTTTTTTGACAATATCCTCATCAATATCCACCCCTAGTACCTGTTCCCCCATACGCTTGCGCATAGCATCATAGGCACCGCTGCCAACACGTCCCATACCGAAGATAATCACCCCGGTATCGCCTGGATTAATATCCTCTTCTTCGCTAATACGCTGAGGACGTTCAAAGCGCGACAGGAATGAGCATAGATGAGCATATAGGTGATAGGTTGCGCCATTTAACGGCGCCGCGAGAATAAACGACAAGGAAAGCGCAATCGCCATAATGATCAGCCATTCTCTGTCGAGCCAGCCATTGCTGACACTGACGGCGACAACAATCAAACCAAATTCACTATAGTTGGCCAGGCTCAGCGATGCCAGAAACGAGGTTCGTGCGCGTAATCGAAACTTGCTAAAGAGGCCAAAAAACAAAAATGTTTTGAACGGTACCAGCAACAATAACAGCAAGCTGATAGCCACAGCATTCCAGCTAAGTGGCCCGGACAGGCCAATAGAAAGAAAAAAACCGACCAGAAATAAATCCTTGAAACCTAATAACTGCCGCGCAAGTTCAGGCGCGCGGGCATGACTCGCAAGCATTACGCCCAGAATCAGGGCACCCAAATCACCCTTGATACTGAGCAACTCAAACAACTGGGCGCCACCCAGAGCCAGCGTTAAACCGAACAGGATCAACAATTCGCCATGTCCTGATCGTTCCAGCAACCGATACAACAGCCGCCGCATAGGAATCAGGGCCACTAAACCCAGCGCCCAGACGGACGGTATCTTGGCCGTAGAAAACACCAGAAAAATGACTGCCGCGATATCCTGTACAATCAGGATACCAATGGAAATTCGGCCATAGAGCGAATTCATTTCACCCTTTTCTTCCAGTATTTTGACTGCAAACACCGTGCTTGAGAAGCTCAGCGCAAAAGCAAGCAGTGCAATCACCAAAGGGTCAAGATGGGTAAACAGAGATATACCCAGAAAAGCCATAGTGAGAATAAACGTCGCCATCGCCACCACTGAAAGCAACATATGCAATGATGCCACCGCCCAAATCTGGGGCATCAACAAACTGCTGGGCCGTAGTTTGAGGCCAATACTGAACAGCAACAGGGTGACACCTATTTCAGAAAACTCTTTCAGCGTAGGTGTCAGCTGACCACCGCTGGCATACAATCCAAAACCTGCGAACAGATACCCCACCAACGGCGGCAAACCGACAACGCGCACGGCCACCCCAAGGATATAAGCAATGGCAATGGCAATAATGTCTGACTGCATATGAATTCCTGGTTAAACAGGCTTCCCCTGAACAGAGATGCAGATTAACGTAATTCCGCGTAAGAGATAAAGATTTAAAGGCCCAGAGTGGGCAGCAGGCAGAATCAACCGGAGATTATGCGTACCCACGCAGAGGAGCGTGGGAACAAGGGAAATGGTGCTATTTCGATATTTTATTCAGAGTCCACAACTTCGACTACAGCCACCTGAAGCACAGGCTGGCGCACTATCGCCCAAGCTGCTGCTACGCACTACCTGTCCGCCAGTGGCCAGTTTTTTCACTGGCGTGTCTTTTGGGGTATTCCCTGCATCAATGCCAACGCGTTCACATAACTCGCCCCAGCTGGTGATGACTTCATTCATGCGATGCTGGACTTCCACAACCCGCCCATTTTCTTCACAGGCATAATCATAAGTAGGCATGCTGTTTACTCCTCGTTGTCGTTCTAAAATTAAGTGTTCCAAATACCAGTAGACTTTTTAGTTCAAGCAATTTAAACCACCGTTCGTCCTGAGCTTGTCGAAGGAAGCTTGTCGGAGGCGTAAAATAGCATCCGTGTACGGGTATGGATATTTAGCCCAGGCTCGGGCCAAGTATATAATCCATAATCTCGAAACCATAGGCTTCCAGTTCGATAGCAATATCATCCCAGCCATAATCCGGGTTATCTTCTTCCACCCGAGCGATCACACCCGTGACATAACGATAAACTTCCTGTTCTTCAAAATCATCCGGTACACGAAGCAACTGAATAGCATTTGCTTCGATTGCAGGTAGGATCATCAGTTTTGACTTCATTATATTTGCTCCCTTGCTGTCATTGCAAAATATAGACTCGGAAAATAAACACGGGAAAAACCTTATAAATTACCCGTAATTGGAATCCAGATAGATGCTTGTGATACAAAAAAGTTCCCACCACTTACCTATGGGGGAATCAACCCGATTATGGTAGTCTGCGCCATTATTAAAATTTTAGCGGAAAATATCATGCAAATAAAAGAAAACCGGGTTGCTAACCTCAATTACATCCTGAAAGATGATCAGGGCAATATTATCGACAGCGCCGAGGATGGCAGCTTTGCCTATCTGCATGGCGCCGCCAATATCATTCCCGGCCTGGAGCAGGCCCTGCTGGGTAAATCGGTCGGTGATGAATTTTCCGTCCGCATCGAACCTGCCCTGGGTTATGGCGAACGCAACGATAGCATGACCCAGGTTGTGCCCCTTGAGATGTTCGAGACTGAAGATAAAATTGAAGTCGGGATGCAGTTTCATGCCGAATCCCCGGACGGTCAGCCTCTCTCTGTCACGGTTGTGCAAATTACTGACAAGGAAGTCACTGTCGACGGCAACCATCCGCTGGCCGGCACCAATCTGAATTTTGACATCAAAGTGCTGGAGATCCGTGAAGCCAGCCAGGAAGAGCTGGAGCATGGCCATGTTCATGCGCCTGGCGGACACTCACACTGAGACCAAAGCTTTCCCCGATCTGGACTTTTCACGGGCCGGGGGCGCGCTAGCCTTCGGTTTCCTGCTGATGACCATAGAGACGGCTGTAAAGGCCGTTGCTACGGATCAGATCTTCGTGTACGCCTTCCTCGATAATATGCCCGTTCTCGAACACGTAAACCCTGTCCGCCTGTTTTACCGCACTTAAGCGGTGGGCGATAATCAGGGTTGTGCGCATCTGCAGAAAATCGTGCATGGCGGCATGCAGGCGAGCTTCGGTGGCCGTATCCAGGGCGGAGGTGGCTTCATCCAGAATCACCACCCTGGGCTTGCTCAGCAACATCCGCGCAATTGCCAGACGCTGACGCTGCCCGCCCGACAGACGCACTCCCTGGCGGCCAACTATCGTCTCCAGCCCCTCGGGCATCGCCTTGACTACATCACGCAACTGGGCGATTTCCAGTGCCTGCCACAGGATCTCATCAACGATATCCAGTCCCAGAGTCAGGTTCTGACGTACTGAATCATTGAACATGGCTGGATGCTGCATTACCGTTGCCACGTTGTCACGCACCACATCCAGACCAATTTCTGTCACCGGTACGCCGTCAAAATACAGCATACCCTGCTGCGCGGGATACATGCCGAGCAGAACCTGCACCAGGGTGGATTTACCACCGCCGCTGGCACCGACCAGAGCCACGGTTTCTGCCGGGCGAATATCCAGATTGACATGCCGAAGCACGGTCTCGCTATCCTGTCCATAACTGAAACAAATATCCCGTACTTCGATGCCAACAGTTTGCTTGCCGCTGAACGGATTATGCAAATGTGGATATTTCGGCTCCTGCTGCAACTCAAACAGTTGGTTAATACGGTGCATGGCCGCCTTTGCGGCGTACCAGGCATACTGGATATTCAACACTTCCTGCACCGGCCCCATCATGAACCAGAGGTAGCCGAATACCGCCATCATCTCGCCCACACTGAGATTGGAGTACACCACCATCAACATGCTAATGGCGCGAAAAATATCAAAACCAATAAGAAAAATACCGAAAGAAAACCGGCCAGCAGCATCGGCTTTCCAGGAAAAGGCAGCGGAATGTTCCTTTATTTTTTTTGCCTTTGCCATGACCCGGCCAAGATAATGGCGTTCACGATTACCGGCACGGATTTCATGGATGCCGTCCAGGGTTTCCACCAGCGCCTGCTGAAAAACCTCAAAGGCGCTATTTTCCTTTTTTTTCAACTGCTTGACGCCCTTGCCCAGAGCTACGGTAAAGTAAATGACCAACGGGTTCATGAGCAGAATAAACAGCGCCAATTGCCAATGCATCCACAGCAAAATAGCGGAAATACCGATCAGACTGAGGACAGATACCAGAGTTTTGCTGAGTGAAGCGCCGACAAACTCATCGATAACATTCAGGTCGGTCACAAAACGCGACGACACTGCGCCGCTGCCCAGGGTTTCATACTCGGCCATGGAAATAGTCTGCAGGCGGGCCAATAGTCCCCGACGCATACGGTAGGTCACATCCTTGGCCACCAGGGTGAAACGCATGGTCTGCCATACCCCCAGCAACAATCCCGTCAGACGCAGGCATATGGTCAATAACAGAATAGCGCTGATATACAGTACCGGCCCCTGCCACGACGGGGGAAACAGGCCATTGATCACTCCCACCAGGGTAGCGGGTTTATGCAACAATACTTCATCCACCAACAGGGGCATCAACAGGGGAATGGGCACACTGGCCAGCACGGCAAGAATCGCGACAATGTGGGCGAGGATTAGATCACGCCGGTGTTCCTTTGCCACCGTGAGAATATAGCCCCAGTCATAGCCGGTGGAATCAGTCTGCGTTTTGCCTTCCTTTGCGAATACTGATTCTCTGGCGTGTGACATAGCGTCTGTGTTACCTGTTCCTGAATAAAGAATGCCCCCTCTAAAAAGCAGGCTTTCGTACCCTTCAAAAGGGCTGAAAAAAGTCCGGTTTATTCCGGGTTACAGTCGTGGCTGAGATTCAGACCAGAGCTTGATACAATAGAATTATATCGGCTCAGGCCACAAATGAGAATATCCCCAACAGATGAATCCCAAGTCCGTTATCCGCACCA
>UOFZ01000133.1_pt1 | contig 38566 bp, 41 predicted proteins | sample 1989551 | NCBI WGS metagenome assembly UOFZ01 (sample SAMEA4712198, study PRJEB27164) | hydrothermal vent metagenome | biome: marine basaltic hydrothermal vent biome; feature: marine hydrothermal vent; material: mineral | place: Pacific Ocean | collected 2011-06-14/2011-07-23 | depth 1691 m
TAATTAGACAAGTGGTCAGGGACGAGGGGCTAGTGGCGAGGAACAGCGGGGGGGGGGGCTAAATAGCTGTTCCGAATATCAGTACGCGTTAGGAATTGCCGTTTGTCCTGAGCTTGTCGAAGGAAGCTTGTCGAAGGACAAGCAGATTAAGCACTCAATTTGCAGTATTTCCACGTTCATGGTTCGACATGGCTCTCCTGAGTGAAGCCGAAGCCTGTCATGAGTTTCATCGAACAAGGCTCACCACGAACGTGGAAATTCACAAGTGATCTGGTATTTGGAACGCGTATTTAGCTAGTTCTTGCTTCCTTTTAAAATTCTTGCCTTGTCGCGTTTCCAGTCCTGCTCTTTTTCAGTGGCGCGTTTGTCATGGCTCTGTTTACCTTTGGCCATGGCGATTTCCAGTTTTGCGCGACCGCGTTTCCAGAACATGGCGGTGGGGACGAGGGTGAACCCTTTGCGTTCTACCGCACCGATGAGTTTGTTGAGTTCTTCCCGGTGTAGCAGCAGTTTTCGACTGCGCTGGGGTTCCGGGTGAATATGGGTGGAGGCGGTGTTGAGGGGGGTGATCATGGCCCCGAACAGGAAGGCTTCGCCATCTTTTATCAGCACATAGCTGTCACGTAGCTGGATGTGCCCGGCACGTAGGCTTTTGACTTCCCAGCCTTCCAGCGCCAAGCCGGCTTCGAAGCGTTCACTGAGGATGTAGTCGTGACGCGATTTTTTGTTCAGGGCAATGGTGCTGCCGGAGTTGGATTTCTTCTTTTTTGCTTTTGCCATCCCGGTATTATATCTGAGCTGTGCGAAGATTGCCCCAGATACGCTCTGGGATATGCCATCAAGCTTGTGATATGACTGATTTTACTGGAAAATCAGGGTCTTTAATTTTAAAGGAACAGGCTCGCATGGGGAGCAAACGCGTATCCATTCATGGCCAGTGGTCATCCCGCTGGGCCTTTATTCTGGCGGCTACCGGCTCGGCGGTGGGTTTAGGGAATATCTGGAAATTCCCGTATATAACGGGTGAGAATGGTGGCGGTGCGTTTGTGCTGGTTTATCTCATTTGTATTGCCCTGATTGGCATTCCGATCATGATGGCTGAGATTATGCTGGGACGGCGGGGTCGGCAGAGTCCGGTTAATACTATGAAAACGCTGGCGGTCGAAGCGGGTCATTCCCCTTACTGGAAGTGGCTGGGCTGGTTGGGTGTGATAGCCGGGTTTCTGATTCTCTCCTATTATAGTGTGATCGCAGGTTGGGCGCTGGCCTATGTATTTCGTATGGCCTTTGGCATCTTTACGCTGGCCACACCCGATGGGGTTAGCAGTATTTTCGCCAATTTTATTGCGGCACCCGAAGGGCTGTTATTCTGGCACACCGTATTTATGGTGATGACCATGATCGTGGTTGCGCGTGGGGTACAGGGAGGGCTGGAAAAAATAGTCAAGTTTCTGATGCCGGGGCTGTTTATTATGCTAGTGGTGCTGGTGGGCTATGCCATGAATTCGGGCGGGTTCATGCGCGGTTTGCATTTTATGTTTTACCCGGATTTCTCAAAAATTACTCGGGATGGTGTTCTGATTGCTATGGGGCATGCGTTTTTCACCCTTAGTCTGGGTATGGGGGCGATCATGGTTTACGGCTCTTATTTGCCCAACAATACCTCGATTGCCCGGACCTCGGTGGTAATTGCACTGGCCGATACCTTGGTGGCGCTGATGGCGGGTATGGTGATATTCCCAGTTGTATTTGCCAACAACCTGGAACCGGGCGCGGGTCCAGGTCTGATTTTCCAGACTTTGCCGCTGGCCTTTGGGCATATGCCGGGTGGGACGTTTTTTGGCGCGCTGTTTTTTATTTTGCTGACGTTTGCTGCCTGGAGTTCCAGTATTTCCCTGATTGAACCGGCCGTGGCCTGGTTGGTGGAAAACCGGGGTGTTTCGCGCATATATGCCTCGGTGATAATGGGGGTTTGTTGTTGGCTGTTTGGTTTTCTGACGATTTTTTCCTTCAACCTCTGGGCAGACTTCACGCCGCTTGATATGTTTGCGCGGTTCAAAGACAAAACGCTGTTTGATTTGCTGGATTACCTGACTTCCAATATTATGCTGCCGCTGGGAGGGTTGCTCATTGCTATTTTTTCAGTCTGGATTATGAAACGTGAGGCCAGTCGTGATGAGTTGGAGATGGGAAATGGATTTGCCTATATGAGCTGGCGTTTTCTGGTACGCTACATTACCCCGATTGCGGTGATGATCGTATTTTTGAGAGCCATCGAGGTGATCTAAACCACTAGCACAGGACAACCGTTTGACCGCTATTACTAAAAGTGCGCTGGTAGAATACAGTGCAGAGCAGATGTATCAACTGGTGGATGACATTCCGCACTATGCCGAATTTTTGCCTTGGTGCCGGAAGTCCACGGAAATTGAGCGAACGGATGATGAGGTCAGAGCCAGGTTGGAGATTGCGCATAGCGGCCTGCATAAATCCTTTACCACCAGTAACCGCCTGGTGAAAAATCATAGTATTGAAATTCATCTGGTTGAAGGGCCGTTTAGGCATTTATACGGCATCTGGCGTTTCGAGCCTCTAGGCGAGGGTCAGGCCAGTAAGGTGATGCTGGAAATGGACTTTGAATTTTCCAATAAAATACTGTCAATGACTTTTGGCAAGGTATTTACATTTATTGCCTCGACTCTGGTTGATGCCTTCGTTAAACGGGCGAAAGAAATATATGGCTGAATCAGATACTACAGAAACGATTCATGTAGAAGTGGCCTACGCACGGGAAGACGTGCAGGTCATCCTTGGGCTGGATGTACCCCAGGGCACTACCCTGGAGCAGGCAATACAGCAATCGGGGATTCTGGAGCGTTTTCCGGAGATCGATCTGGAGAAAAACAAGGTCGGTATTTTTGGTAAAATCAGTAAACGTGATGCGATATTGCGCGAACATGACCGGGTTGAGATATACCGTCCTTTGATTGCTGATCCAAAAGCCTCACGCCGCAAGCGAGCCGATAAAAAGACTCAAACCGAGACGGTGAAATAAACAGCTTGATGCGATTTATATAGAACAGATGACTCGGAATCAGGTAAAATAGTACGCTTTATGGTGGCTTGTATCGGTTCCCTCGCGACGATAGGCTGTGAACCCCGCCAGGCCCGGAAGGGAGCAACGGTAATGGTTGACTCGGGCGCCGGGGTGTAGCTGGTACGAGCCGCCACCCATATTCAGGGACAAGGGACAAGGGACAAGGGACGAGGCCTATAAATTTAAAGCCTCGTCCCTCGTCACTCGTCCCTCGTCACTTATCTCGGCGAGATGCATGAGCTATCAGGTACTGGCGCGCAAGTGGCGGCCACGGACATTCGATCAACTGGTCGGGCAGGAGCATGTGCTGCGAGCCCTGATTCATGCGCTGGATGAAGATCGTCTGCACCATGCCTTTCTGTTCACCGGTACCCGCGGTGTCGGTAAAACGACCATTGCCCGAATTCTGGCTAAATCTCTCAATTGTGAACAGGGCGTCAGCAGCCATCCCTGCGGCGAATGCGCCGCCTGCCGGGAAATCGATGAAGGTCGTTTTGTCGACCTGATTGAAGTGGATGCCGCATCCCGCACCAAGGTAGATGAAACCCGTGACCTGCTTGAGAATGTGCAATATGCACCGACCCGGGGTCGCTATAAGGTGTATCTCATCGATGAAGTGCACATGTTCTCCAATCACAGTTTTAACGCTCTGTTGAAAACCCTGGAAGAACCCCCGCCGCATGTAAAATTTCTGCTTGCGACCACCGATCCACAAAAACTGCCGGTGACTATTTTGTCACGCTGTTTGCAGTTTAACCTGCGTCGTCTAGCTCCTGAATGGATTCAGGACTACCTGAAAAAGATCCTGGTGCAGGAGCAGATCGAGGCCGAAGCTGCGGCCCTGAAACAACTGGCGCGTGCGGCTGATGGCAGTATGCGAGATGCTCTCAGCCTGCTGGATCAGGCCATTGCCTTTGGCGGTGGCAAGGTGGGCGATGCCGATGTGCGGGCGATGCTGGGGACTATCGACAGCCAGCATATTTTCAGGATTTTACAGGCTCTGGCACAGCATGATGCGGTGGCGCTGATGGCTGAAGTGGCACAACTGGCCGAACAGGCGCCGGATTTTGCCGATGTGCTGGCCGAATTAATTACCACTTTGCAGCATATTGCCCTGCTTCAACAGATCCCTGATGCTTGGGCCGAAAGTATGGGGGAGAAGGATAAACTGCAAAGCCTGGCTGAAAAACTGACGCCGGAAGATGTGCAGCTGTTTTACCAGATTGCTCTGATCGGTCGCCGGGATCTGCCCCTGTCACCCGAACCCCAAGGCGGGTTGGAAATGGTGCTACTGCGGATGTTGGCGTTTTGGCCTGCTGATGCATCGCCGTCCGGACTTTCTAGTCGGCCTCCAGTTTCTTCGGCTTCAGCTTCAGGGCCTAATAACTATGTCTCCGCCTCGGAACCGATGCCTGAATCAATTTCAGAATCCCCGGCAGCTACAATGAATGCTATGTCAGCAGTCGAGTCTGATACAAAAAAATCAGTCCTCGCGCCTGACGAAACGAATGATTGGCATCAGATTGTTGAGAGTATGAAGCTATCCGGCATGTTGCAACAGCTGGCCTCACATTGCAGCATGCGCCAGCGGGACGCTGATTCTATTTATTTGCATCTGGATGAGAGTGGGGCGCCGATGCTGAACCAGGATCGGAAAAAACAGATGCAGGACGCTTTAAGTCGCTATTTTGGTCAGCCAGTAAAACTGAGCATTGAAGTCGGATCCTGTGAGGGAGAAACACCAGCGAAGCGTCAGCGACGTCTGCAACAGGAACGCCAGCAGGGAGCTGAGACGGCCATCAAAAATGATGAAAACGTGCGTTCATTGATCGATGCTTTTGATGCGACAGTGAACCCGCAAACTATTCAGCCGCAGGATTGACGCGTCTTGATATTAATCGTTTGTCATTGATGCATTTCGTAACCAGCAGTATCGAATACTGAATACTGAGAGTTTTTATTTTTCACAAGGGGTAGACATAATGAAAGGTGGGATTGGTAATCTGATGAAACAGGCCCAGCAAATGCAGGCCAACATGCAGAAAGCACAGGAAGAAATGGCCAATATCGAAGTCACAGGCAAGTCGGGTGGTGGTCTGGTGTCGGTGGTAATGACCTGTCGCCACGATGTTAAGCGTGTCGAGATTGATGATAGCGTGATGGATGACAAGGAAATGTTGGAAGATTTGCTGGCTGCAGCGGTTAATGATGCCGTGCGTCAGGTCGAGCAGACCACGCAGGAGAAATTTTCCGGCATGACAACGGGAATGAATCTGCCCGATGGTTTAAAACTGCCGTTTTAACTTATGTCGTTTAGTCCGCTTATTGGTCAGTTGATCGATGCTCTTTGCTGTTTACCGGGCGTGGGTCCAAAGTCGGCGCAACGTATGGCTTTTCATTTGTTGCAACGAGATCGTGAAGGGGCAAAACGCCTGGCTACAGGCTTGCTGGATTCGGTTGAGCGCATTGGTCATTGTCGCCAGTGTCGCACCTTGAGTGAGCAGAGCATTTGTGAACTCTGCGCCAGCCACAAGCGTGATCGCAGTTTGTTGTGTGTGGTGGAGTCGCCCATCGATGTGCAGGCGGTGCTGCAAGCGGCCGAGTACAAAGGTATGTTTTTTGTGCTCATGGGCCACCTGTCACCGCTGGATGGCATTGGCCCGATGGATATCGGTCTGGATAAACTGGCGGCACGACTGGATGAAGGCGAAATTCAGGAAGTGATCCTGGCTACCAATCCAACCGCAGAAGGTGAAGCCACCGCCCATTATATTGCCGAAATCATTGAATCCCGAACGGGTATTCGCGCCACGCGTATCGCACATGGTGTTCCCGTTGGCGGTGAACTGGAATTCGTTAACAGCAGTACCCTTTCCCGCGCCTTCAATGCGCGGACTGAAGTCTGAATTCAGCTCAGTAGGTTGGGCTGAATAAAGTGAAGCCCAACATTGTGCGCAGCCTGTTAACGATAACCGAAGTTCCCGTTGGGTTTCGTTTTACCCAACCCAACCTACACACACTAGCCACTCACTTTCAGGGATGACTAAAGTCAAGGTTTGGTAAACGCTGCAATACCTGACTGGTATACTTGCATACGGTTTTGAAATATTTATAAGCCTGATCATCCATCTGACAGGCGCTGTTGCGACGGTCGGCATAAATGAGCCCCAGCGGTTTGCCCGCGACGAAGATTGACATGGCGACGAATGAGTTGGTGCCGATCAGTTTTTTAAATTCTTCAGGGATTAACGGCCAGAATTTTGTCCGGTTCCTATCGTTAATTAAGACAGCCTGCGATTTTTCCAGCAGACGATTGAACAGATTACTTGGTGCAAGCTTGATTTCGAAGCGGCTGAACAGGGGATCATTATCAACCCCGATGATTTTTTCGGCTTTAAGTAGTTTATTATCTGTATCCAGACGGGCAAAGACCACCCGGTTGAGTCCTACCCCATCATGCAACCCTTTGAGAACATGACTGATTAGTTCATAGCTGTTTTGCGTGGCTAATTTCTTCTGGGTCAAGATCCCCAGTAGTAATTTCAGTGAATGAATTTGCGGCATGAGACATATTTCTGCCTCCTGTTGCTCGTCAATGGATTCACGTTCCTGTATTTCGGTTTTCTCTTCAGGTGTGGGGGGTATGTAGGCGAGTCCGAGTACGGCGGGGGGGACGCCATACAGCGTTGATTCACGCGCAACTTCTACTGCCAGTATATGTGTCCCGGTAATGAGTTCACTCAGATCTGTTTTCAGCCATTTGGCAGCATGTTCCTGAATTTTGCAAGTCTTCTCAGTATACCAGTTTACTGCAGCGCCACGAGCCAGCTGTACCGCCAACATAATGCCATAGGCGCGGGGGAATTTGGCATTCTCGGGATGTAGGGCTTCAAGCAGAAGATCAGGCAGTTTCCACTGACGTGCCAGTTTGGCAGTAAGCTGATCCAGGGTAAAACCGAGGACGATGAATTGGGCTTCTTCGGCAGCGATATTTTTTTCGTTGCGCATCTTGTCCACCTGATCAAGCAGAGCAGGGGCGTACATGGCGACAAACATTTCACCCAGAAAATGCAACTGGGTTGCAGCAAACACTTCTTCCGGGGTCATGTCCCGACGCTGGATGGCCCAGCGAGTTGCCTGGCGTGCAGCATGGTATGCGCGGGCAAAGGTTTTCAAAAGGCGGATTCTGGCATCATCCTTGAGTGTTTTTTCAATGCTTGGCAGGCGTTGCGGCAGTTCATTAACCTGTTCAACTCCCAGAATCATCAATGCCTGTGGAATGGTGGTGATATCGGTACTCAGCGAACCGGAGGTTTTCGTATTACCCAACCGCAGTAAGTGAATTACCAGCCCAGGGTCCAGATCAACGGTTTCTTCCAGTTCAGCGACCGAGGCATTTTCTTGCGCACAGTATTGCCGCAAGGCATTAATGGTCGTTTCCTGAACGGGTACAGATTTGTGTCCAATGTGTTGTACCCATTCATCCAGACTGAGATTCATGTCAGGTCATCCTGAGGAATGAGGTTGATGAGAGGGACTGTTGTAAATATTTCATTGCCTCTTATATCGGTTACTCAGGCCTGGGCTTTAGTGCCTTGATAGATGCTTTTTTATGCATTTTTTAAAAGGGTTTGCGGTTAGATTCGAGACCGGGACGGTATTCTATTTTTTATGGTGTGGCATATGATCTTTTTTGTCTGTCGGGGTTAAGTTTATATGGGGTAAGACGATAAGTAGAACAGGTTAAAATATTCTTAAGCAGGATACAAAAACAATTCCCTTGTCAGTATAATGGATATAAAACAGATAGAATAAAGGACGCATGATTATCACATGAAATTATTGATTGGTCTTGTCATGGTGCTGGGCGCCGTCTTTGGTGGTTATGTGCTGTCGCATGGCAATCTTGCCTCACTTTACCAGCCTTTTGAATTATTGATTATCCTGGGCGGCGCCACGGGCGCTTTTGTTATTTCAAACCCGCCTAAAATTATATTCGGGGTGGGTAAGGGCATTGGTCGTTTATTCAAAGGCAATCTGTATAATAAACAGGTTTACCTGGATCTGCTTTCCTTGATGTTTGCCTTATTTGGTAAGGCGCGTAAGGAAGGTTTAATGGCGTTAGAAGCCGATATCGATGAACCTAATGAAAGTGAAATTTTCAAGGTTTATCCTGGCTTGATGAAGAATCATCATTTAATTGATTTTATTTGCGACTACTTACGCCTGATGGTGGGTGGCAATATGAATGCTTTTGAACTTGAAAGCCTGATGGAGCTGGAACTGGAAACACACCATCACGAGGTAGAGGCACCTAGTCATGCAATGACCGCCATGTCCGATGGCCTACCGGGTTTTGGTATTGTCGCGGCCGTTATGGGGGTGGTTATTACCATGGGCTATATCAGCGAACCGCCGGAAGTTCTGGGCGCTCATGTGGGTGCGGCACTGGTAGGAACCTTTCTGGGTATTTTACTGGCCTATGGTTTTGCCGGGCCGATGGCCAATGCCATGGCGGCGCAGGCAGAAGAAGAAGGTAAGTTATTCGAATGTGCCAAGATTTGTCTTATGGCGACGCTCAATGGCTATACCCCTCAAATTGCGGTGGAGTTTGGTCGCAAGGCTCTATTCAGCGATTTGCGCCCAGGCTTCCTTGAGCTTGAGGAACATATCAAAAGCATGAAGAAATAACCCACGGGCGGGCTTGAATTCAAGTGGCAGGCGACGACAAAAAACAACCGATAGTCAAAAAGAAAATCGTCAAGGGCGGTGGCGGGCATCATGGCGGCTCATGGAAAGTCGCCTATGCTGATTTTGTCACCGCCATGATGGCCTTTTTTCTGTTGCTCTGGCTTTTGGGTATTACTGATGAGATGCAACGTGAAGGCATTTCCGACTGGTTCAAAAATCCTGCCGGTATCAAAGGTCCGGGTGGCGCCAGCACCAGCATGATCAAGCTCGGCGGTACCAAAGATATTCCCAAAGGTGATGGTAAGAAATCTGAACAGCTAGCGCAGACTAGCGAGCCGGAAGTAGAAAAGTCACCCCAGGAGAAGGTCAAGGAAGTTGAGAAAAAGGCAGACAAGAAACGTCTGGATAAATTGCTGGTAAAACTCAAGGCGGCGATTGAAAGTAGTAAGGAACTGAAAAATTTCAAGGACCAGTTATTGCTTGAAATTACCCCGGATGGCCTACGGATTCAGATTATCGACAAGAAAAATCGACCCATGTTTTCCCTGGGCAAGGCGAGGTTGAAATCTTATACCAAGGTGATTCTGCGCAAAATTTCCAACCTTATTGTGCAGGAGGTGCCTAACCGGGTGAGCATTTCCGGGCATACCGACGCAACACCCTTCCCTAAAGGTTATATTGAATATGAAGATCGCTACGGCAATGACTTTCGTAAGCCGTATACCAACTGGGAATTGTCCGCCGATCGCGCTAACGCAGCTCGTCGTGAATTGTTGAAAGGTGGTCTGCCCGACAATCAGCTGGGGCGCATCGTTGGCCTGGGTTCATCGGTTTTACTGGACAAGAAAAATCCGCGTAGTCCGGTCAATCGGCGCATCAGCATTCTGATCATGAACAAGACTGCGGAAGAGTCCATGCTGCGGGTTGAAGGTAAGGCCAAAGCTAAAGCGAAGGTCAAGGTTAAAACTAAAGCCCAGGCTTCAGAGAAACAAGGGGCACACTAAGGTTATTGATCATTGCATAAGTATTTGTACCATAGGCACCCTCTCCCTCAGGGATAGGGTTGGAGTGAGGGTATAACTGTACGCAAATACTTATGCAACGATTAATATCTTCTGTTGGGCTTCGTTTTACTCAGTCTATATTTTACAGGTGGAGTTGAGCGAGAGCGAAACCCAGAAAAATCCTGCGATACTTTATCATTCTTCAAGCGAAGCCAGTATGCGCAAATAACTTGCATGGCGTGCGTGGCTGATTTCTTCCTTCTCCAGCGCTTCTAGAATCGCGCAACCAGGTTCGTTGCGGTGTCGGCAGTCGCGGAAACGGCATTGATCCTCACGAGCTATAAATTCAGGAAAGCCCTGCGCCAGTTGTTCGGGGCTGACGTTCCAGAGTCCAAACTCGCGTATTCCCGGCGAATCAATCAGGCTGGCTGAATCCGGCAGATGGTAAAGTCGTGCAGTGGTGGTGGTGTGTCGGCCTTTGCCGGTAGCACTGGATACTTCGCCAATACGGGCGTTGACATCAGGTAGCAGGCGATTGAGCAGGGAAGATTTTCCGACTCCCGACTGGCCCACCAGAATACTGGTTTTTTCATGCAGGCACTGGCTTAGTTGATTGAAGGCGAGATCTTCATGTGCACTGGTGTAGATGATCTGGTAGTCGAGTTGTTGATAAACCGCCAGCCGTTGCTGATAGTTCGCAAGTTGTTTTTGTTCGAGTAGATCCGTTTTGTTAAGCACGATAAGCGGTTTGATGCCGGTGAGAGTGGCGGCCACCAGATAGCGATCCAGCAGGCCTTCATTAAGCTCGGGCAGGGGCGAACAAACAATCAGGATTTGATCAATGTTCGCAGCAATGATTTTCTGTTTGCCGCGACCGTCAGGGCGGGCTAAAAGACTGTTGCGAGTTTTGAGCTCGTGGATGATGCAGGATTTGGGATCGGGGTAATACCAACTTATATAATCGCCGCAAACAAGCGGTGGCAGGTTACGCCGGGCGCTGCAGCGATGCTGTTTCGAGTGCTCATCTTCAATGATGATCTGTTTACCAAAATGGGCAATGATGCGTCCGGCATGGTGGGGTAGTTTATGCCTGCTATCCGCAGTCGCGGGTTGAGATTGTCGCCGTGACATGCAGGCACTATTTGCGTTTAAACTTGTAGAATTGTTGATTCAAATAGGTAACAACATCATTGATTTGTTCCTGTGGCCAGGCAATACCGATGTTGTTTTTGCAACGGTTGACCTGATTCTCCAAGCCCTGATAGCTATTGATGCGGCGATCCTTACGGGTATAGATGGAATCGGGATCGCCGTTCATGATGGATTTGTGACATCGGATACAATTGGCATCATGCAGAGCTTTGCCATTGCTGGCATCTCCGGCGGCATAGGTGTTTGTCGCAAGCAGGCTGGTTAGTAGCAGGGGCAGAATAAAGAGAAGGTTACTTTTATTTTGGGCTTTACGTTGGAGCATGATCCAGGTTCCTTGTGATGTCATCCAGCTTATGAAGAAAGTGCAGGCTCAAGTTTAGCGGATAAATGAGCGATGCGTACAGAGGCGGGTGGATGGGAATCATGAAAAGCGGAGTACAGAGGATCCGGCGTCAGAGTGTTGGCATTTTCCTCATAGAGTTTTACCAGCGCCTTGATAAGATTATCCGCGTTGCTGTTCTGGGCGGCAAAATCGTCGGCCTCAAATTCATGTTTACGACTGACCCAGGCGAAGATCGGTTGCAGATAAATAGAGAACAGTGGCGCTACCATCATAAACAGGGTCAGGGCGATATAGGTTGAGGGTTGGCTGACCCCCAGGCCGGTATAGAAATCATGATACTGCATCAGCCCACCCAGCAGGGCCAGACTCAAAAGACTAATAACCGCCATGGAGACGATACGCTTTTTGATGTGATTGCGTTTGAAATGTCCCAGTTCATGCGCCAGCACCGCTTCAACTTCATCGACATTGAGGGATTTCAACAAGGTGTCGAAAAAAACAATCCGTTTATTGTCGCCCAGACCGGTAAAGTAGGCATTGCCGTGACTGGAGCGACGTGAGCCATCCATCACAAAAACGCCCTTGCTGGTGAAGCCACAGCGCTCAAGCAGTTGTTCGATGCGCTGTTTCATTTCAATATCATCCAATGGTTTGAATTTATTGAACAGCGGCGCGATAAAGGCGGGGTAGGCCCACATCATGAGCAGGCTGAAACCGGTCCAGACCGCCCAGACATAAAACCACCAAAATTCACCAGCACCTTGCATGAGCCATAGCACCAGCCAGAGCAGGGGCAGGCCGATAATCGCCATGAGCAGAGTTTGCTTGAGCAGATCACTGACAAACAATAGGGGTGTGGTGCGGTTGAAGCCAAACTTTTGTTCGATAGCAAAGGTACGATAGATATTGAAAGGCAGATCCAGCAGCGCAGAAATCAGAGTCATACTGAAAATAACCGCTATCCCGGTCATGACCGGATTCCAGGCCAGGGCACGCCACTGTGTATCCAGCCACTCCAGCCCACCGCCCAGAGTCCAGCCCAGCAGGAGCAGAGCGCCAAAAAAAAGTTCGACAATGTCCATGCGGGTATTGCTGAGAGTATAATCCGCCGCTTTCTGATGAGCTTGCAGCGTAATTCGCCCGGCAAAGGCTTCGGGTACCGCTGCGCGGTGCGCGGCCACATGGCGTTGCTGGCGCAGGGTTAGCCAGAGTTGAATCAACAGGGAAAGGCCGAGGGCAATGAGGAAGATGTAGGTCAATGTATTCATGATTTTATATCAAACTTAAGCAGGCAGGGCAGGGTAGCCTTTGATAGAATACAAGGCAAGCCCTGTATTTCATAAACGCAGCAGTAAAAGGATAGCCAATGAGCCAGGATGTAAATAATTTAATCTGGATCGATCTGGAAATGACCGGTCTGGATACCCAGAATGATCGAATCATCGAAATTGCTACCATTGTAACCGACAGTGAGCTGAAAATACTGGCCGAAGGGCCAATGCTGGCCATTCACCAGCCGGATGAGGTTATGGCGGCAATGGATGACTGGAATACCAAGCAACATGGTGGCTCAGGTCTGAGCGAACGGGTGCGCCAAAGCACGCTGAATGAAGCCGAGGCCCAACGTCAGACTATCGAATTCCTGCAGCAATATGTGCCCGCAGGAGCCTCCCCCATGTGCGGTAACAGCATCTGCCAGGATCGGCGTTTCCTCGCCCGCTGTATGCCGGAGCTGGAAGCTTTTTTCCATTACCGGAATCTGGATGTCAGCTCGATCAAGGAACTGGCCAAGCGTTGGAAACCCGAGGTTAGCAAAGGCTTTGTCAAAAATTCCAGTCACCTGGCGCTGGATGATACCCGCGATTCCATCAATGAACTGATTTATTATCGGGAACATTTTTTTAAGGACTAAGGGATGGGTGACGGGGAAAAGCAGGCCAGGAACATCTAACTTTTATTTTGCGTTGCACTATCTCATTCTCATGTCCCTGGGAATGTGTCCAGGCTTGAGTTGACGATTATACTTTGTTCGTCCCTCGTCCCTCGTCCCTCGTTAAAGTAGTCATTTTTTCGTCCTGCCAATGTCCATAATTGGCGTCAAAACCTCGGCGTTGCTCCGGGTTCTTCTTTTCAAACCCTTGATTCAAAACATTTACCTACTTTTTTTGTGGTTGGTATGCGATTTGCATATGAGTGACTCGCATGGATGTAATTTAGTACCTTAGAACATTATTTCGTGAAGCTACTTATCTTGTGGTTTATCCGGGTTAGGTAAACCCGCAATGCTGGATTTATCAAATGGTTTATTTTGCAGGAAAAAAACATGGCTGACAAAAAAGAAGAAGATCTGGATCTGGATGTCAAGGGAGGCGGCAAGTCCAATACTGTTTTAATTATCGCCCTTGTTGTTTTGCTCTTGCTGGTCGGTGGTGGTGGTGCGGCATACTTTTTACTGAGTGGAGATGATAATAGCGCGGAAAGTGATGCAGCTGCGGCTACCGAGCATAAAGACGAAAAAGTTGAAGCGAAGGAAACCCATTATCTCAAGCTAGGCAAAGAATTTGTAGTCAACCTGGAAGATACGAGCAAGGTTAATTTTATGCAGGTCGATATTCAGGTGATGGCGCGTGAAACAGAACCGCTTGACCTGATTGAACATAACATGCCGATGATTCGTAACAAGCTGATGCTGATTCTCAGTAGTCAGAAATATGAACAAGTGAATACGCGTGAAGGCAAGGAAAAGTTGCGCGAAGAAATCAAACAGGCTATTCAGGAAATACTGCACGAAGAATCACCTAAAGCAAATATTGAAGCTGTGTATTTCACCAGTCTGATCATGCAATAGGTCCTGAATTTATGTCAGTTAACGATCTCTTATCCCAGGATGAAATCGATGCCCTGTTGCATGGTGTTGATAACGGCGATGTTCAGACCGAGGATGATATTAACGCCCATGACGGGGTCGCCAGGTCATTTGACTTTACCAGCCATGATCGAATCGTTCGTGGCCGTATGCCGACCCTGGAAATGGTCAATGAGCGTTTTGCCCGGCGTATGCGTGTCAGTCTGTTTAATATGCTGCGTCGTTCAGCCGAGATTTCGGTTGATGGTGTGCAGATGCTCAAGTTTTCTGAATATGTCCATAGCATGTTCGTCCCCACCAGTCTGAATATTGTGCGGGTTAAGCCCCTGCGCGGTACGGCGCTATGCGTGTTTGATCCAAAACTGGTGTTTATTATTGTAGATAATTTTTATGGCGGGGTGGGCCGTCACGCCAAGATTGAAGGGCGGGAGTTTTCTCTCACCGAGCAACGTGTGATCCAGATGGTATTGAGTGATGCCTTTAATGATCTTGTCGATGCCTGGAAACCGGTAATGCCGGTTGATTTTCAGTTTATTAGCATGGAAGTGAATCCGCAATTTGCCAATATTGTCAGTCCTACCGAAGTAGTGGTGGTGTCCACCTTTCACATTGAACTCGATGGCGGGGGGGGCGATTTCCAGATCACCATGCCATATTCCATGCTTGAACCTATTCGTGAACTTCTGGATGCCGGGGTGCAGAGTGATGTGACGGAGAAAGACGAACGCTGGGCGATTTCTTTACGTGAAGATATTAAGTCGGCCACGGTGATGCTCAATTCCACCCTGGCAAGTATCGAAATGAATCTGAGTGATGTGGTGAATTTCAAGGAAGGTGACATATTGCCCTTTGATATGCCTGAGCAGGTGGTACTGGAAGTGGAAGGGGTGCCTGTTTTCCGTGGTGACTATGGTGTTTCACGGGGAAGTGTGGCGATAAAGATCAATGAGAAGGTTGAGCGGCCGTTTGATCCCACCCAGGGCCTGGCTCTGCCCGATGTGTTGAAGTCCTAGAGGAATAGAATAATGAGTGATTCAGAATCAAATGATGGCGATGTAATGGATGAGTGGGCGGAAGCCATGGCCGAAGCGGGTGATGTTCCCGATGCGGATCTTGATGAGGCGGCAGATGCAGAATCTGAGGCGGTGACTGAAGCTGAATCGCCCGAGGCCGGTGCTGATGCATCCACACCCGAAGTGCAGCCTGCACCGTTGGATCCACTGGAGGATACCAGCAGTAGTATCCGCTCTGATAAGGAGATTAACCTGGATGTTATTCTTGATGTGCCGGTCGAGGTTTCCATGGAAATCGGTTCTACCAAAATGAATATTCGTAATCTTCTGCATTTAAATCAGGGCTCGGTGGTAGAGCTGGATCGGCTGGCAGGTGAACCGTTGAACGTGAAGGTTAACGGCACCCTCATCGCTCATGGTGAAGTGGTAGTGGTGAATGAAAAATTCGGCATTCGCCTGACCGATATTATCAGTCCCGCTGAGCGGGTAAAGAAACTCTCATGATCCGTGCCGGCTACTATATTGTTTTGTCCCTGCTGCTAAGTTTCAGTGCGCAGGCAGCAGAAGAAAAGCCGGCGGTCAGGCATGGACTAAACGTTCTCAAATCCGACAGCGTGGCGAAACACGCGCTGGGTGCCGGCAGTTATATTCAGATGATTCTGGGATTGTTATTCATTGTACTGCTTATTTTTGCCCTGGCCTGGTTTATGCGGCGCATGGGCCGTTTGCAGTCGGTGATGGGGGGCAGTATGAAACTGCTGGGCGGCGTATCACTGGGACAGCGTGAACGTGCAGTGTTGGTGCAAGTGGGCGAGACGCAGATGTTGCTGGGGGTGGCGCCCGGTAGTGTACGGACCCTGCATGTATTCGATAAGCCGGTGGTAACGGCCTCCGCTATTGCGGCGGGTGACAGTTTTGCCGATAAGCTTGGTGCCGTTCTGAAACAGAAGGCGGTGAAATAATGCGCTTGTTCTTTTGGCGCCTGGTGCCTGTATTAATCCTGCTTGCCTGGCCCCTGGATGCGGTATTTGCTGCTGCGGGTTTGCAGGCCCTGACGGTGACCACGGCCAGTAATGGTTCGCAGACCTATAGTCTGAGTATCCAGGCGCTGTTTTTAATGACGGCCCTGACCTTTTTGCCGGCCGCGATGATGATGATGACATCCTTTACCCGGATTATCATTGTCCTGGCTATTTTGCGCCAGGCTATTGGTTTAATGCAGGCGCCTTCATCACAGATACTTATCGGTTTGTCGCTTTTTTTGACCTTTTTTATCATGGCGCCGGTCTTTACCCAGATCAATACGCGTGCTCTGCAACCTTATCTTAATGAGAAAATGAGCTTGCAGGATGCGGCGCTGAGTGCCGCTGTTCCGCTGCGTGAATTCATGTTTAACCAGACCCGTGAGACTGATATCAAAATGTTTGGTGAAATGGCGGGCTATGATGTTTTCAAATCAAAAGACGATGTACCTTTCACTGTATTGGTACCGTCATTTGTCACCAGTGAATTAAAAACGGCTTTTCAGATCGGGTTTTTGTTATTTATTCCCTTTTTGATTATCGATCTGGTGGTGGCGAGTGTGCTTATGTCGATGGGTATGATGATGCTCTCACCGATGATCATCTCATTACCTTTCAAGGTGATGTTGTTTGTAATGGTGGATGGCTGGAACATCGTTATGGGTACCCTGGCTTCCAGCTTTTATATGTAGGATGAACTATGACTCCGGCAAATGTTCTTGATATTTTCAGTCATGCCATGGAATTGGTGTTGCTGTTGGTAGTTGTTATTCTGGTTCCGGCGCTGGTGGTGGGGCTGTTGGTAAGTATGTTTCAGGCGGCCACTCAGATTAATGAAATGACGCTGAGTTTTATTCCCAAGCTGGTTATTACCATCCTGACCTTGATGCTTGCCGGTCCCTGGATGCTGCGCATGTTGATTGAGTATACGCATACCCTGATTCTTGATATCCCCAACCTGATAGGCTGAAGTATGCACTTCAGCAGCACAGAGATTACCGCACTCCTTGGTACCTGGCTCTGGCCATTGTTTCGCATTGGCGGCATGGTCATGGCCGCACCGGTGTTTGGTGCTCGTTCAGTGCCGACTCGTGCTAAATTGATCATCACCCTGGCGCTAACCTTGATCATTGCACCCCTGTTGCCGCCGGTTCCGGCGATTGATGTTTTCAGCCCTCTGAGTTTGTTGATTATCGTGCAGCAGGTTCTGATCGGCGTAGTGATGGGCTTTTCTGTACAGCTGGCGTTTAGTGCGGTGATTACTGGCGGACAGGTTATCGCCATGCAGATGGGCCTGGGGTTTTCGCTGATGGTCGATCCGCAGAATGGGACTCAGGCGCCGGTGTTGAGTCAGTTCTATGTGTTATTTGCGATTCTGATTTTTCTTTCGCTCAACGGACACCTCGTTTTGATCCATGTTTTACTCGACAGTTTCACCCTGATTCCGATTGGTCCTGATGGCTTGCAGCTGGGTGAATTCCGTAAACTGGCTGACTGGGGCGGGCATATCTTTGCCGGTGGTTTGAGTATCGCACTGCCGGCGATTGCTTCTTTGCTGGTGGTGAATATCGCCTTTGGCATTATGACCCGTGCTGCGCCACAGATGAACATTTTTGCAATTGGTTTTCCGATCACCATGATTTTGGGATTCGCCCTGATCTGGATTACCTTGCCCGGCATTATGTCGAGTATAAGCTCGCTGTTTAACGATACCTATGATTTGCTGCGTCAGCTGCTTGGGGGACTGTAGTTATGGCAGAAGACAGCGGTCAGGAACGCACCGAAGACCCCACACCCCGACGAAAACAACAGGCTCGGGAGAAGGGCCAGATTGCCCGTTCGCGTGAACTCAATACCATGTTGATGATGTTGAGTTCCGGCGTTGCCCTGCTGTTACTAGGGCCGGCGCTGGTAACTACCTTGATCAATCTGTTTCGCCAGCATTTACATATGAGTCGGGCCGATATCTTTGATCCCGCAGCGATGATACGACTGTTTGAGTCGGCTATGCTGGATGCCGTCTGGGGATTGGCGCCATTTTTTATTGTTGTCATTGTAGCGGCGGTTGCTGGACCCCTGGCTATGGGCGGAATCAGTTTTAGCAGCAAAGCCTTTGCTTTTAAATGGGACAAGCTGGATCCCATCAAGGGACTGCAACGTTTGTTTGCTTTGCGCGGGCTGGTGGAATTGCTCAAGGCACTGGCCAAGTTTGTGATTATCGCCAGTATTGCAGTGACCTTTCTCTATCATCAGATGAACGAATATCTTGGTTTGGGTAATGAGCCGATCAAGCTGGCGCTGGGGCATACCATGCACCTGTTATTGAAAGGCTTTCTGGTGATTTCCTCAACCCTGATTCTGATGGCGCTGATCGATGTGCCGTTCCAGTTATGGGACCACAGTCGGCAACTGAAAATGACCTTCCAGGAAATCAGGGACGAGAACAAGGAAAATGAAGGTAATCCGGAAGTGCGCGGCCGGGTTCGTCGGCTACAGAAAGAAATGGCGCAACGGCGCATGATGGCCGAAGTGCCCAATGCCGATGTGGTGGTGACCAACCCGGAACATTATGCCGTGGCGCTGAAATATGATCCTGAAACCATGCCCGCGCCCATACTGCTGGCCAAGGGTGCAGATTTGATGGCGATGCAAATCCGCACTATTGCGCGTGAGCATGATGTGATGATTCTGGAAGCGCCACCACTGGCGCGCGCTTTACACCACACCACCGAGATTGATGCCGAGATCCCGGCGGGATTGTACCTGGCTGTGGCCCAGGTACTGGCCTATGTCTTCCAGTTGAAACGTGCTGGCAAGGGTGGCGGGCGAACCCAGGCTTATGGCGCAGGCAAACCTCATCGCATGAATGATCTTCCGATACCGGATGATATGCAGTTTGATTCTTGAATTAAAGTGAAACGTTATGGCTGAACAAGTTGCGGTTATGAAGTCATTGAAAGCTATCACCAGCAGTGGCCTGGGCGCGCCGTTATTGCTGATGGTCATGATGTCGATGATCGTGGTGCCGATGCCGCCCATCCTGCTGGATATGTTTTTCAGCTTCAATATCTCTTTGGCACTGATAGTCTTGCTAGTGACTATCTATAGTTTGCGTCCGCTGGACTTCGGTCTGTTTCCAACCGTGCTTCTGATCAGTACCTTGCTGCGTCTGGCGTTGAACGTAGCCTCTACGCGTGTGGTTCTATTGGAAGGTCATACCGGTGCCGGGGCTGCCGGGCAGGTGATCAAAGCTTTTGGTGACTTTGTGATCGGCGGTAATTATGCGGTTGGGATTATCGTCTTTATTATATTGGTGATTATCAACTTTGTGGTAATCACCAAGGGTGCCACGCGGATATCAGAAGTCAGCGCGCGCTTTACTCTGGACGCCATGCCGGGCAAACAGATGGCGATTGACGCGGATTTGAATGCGGGGCTGATCGACCAGGATGAAGCGCGTCTTCGGCGTGAAGAAATCAGCGCCGAGGCCGAGTTTTACGGCTCCATGGATGGTGCCAGCAAATTTGTGCGCGGGGATGCGGTTGCCGGTATTCTGATCCTGTTCATCAATATTTTTGGTGGCTTGCTGATCGGTACATTACAACACGATATGAGTTTTTCTGAAGCCGCCCGGGTTTATACGTTACTGACCATTGGTGATGGTTTGGTGGCGCAAATTCCGGCCCTGCTGCTGTCAACCGCCGCCGGCATTATCACCACCCGGGTATCCAGCTCCCAGGACATGGGTGCCCAGGTGTTGCACCAACTGTTTGGCAATGAGCGTTCACTGGTCGTGACCAGTATCATCCTGGGGGTGATGGGCATAATTCCCGGCATGCCCAACGTGGCTTTCCTGAGCCTGTCATTCTGTTGTGGCGGCATAGCCTGGTTTATTCACCGGCGCAAGCAACATCCGACAGTAGCCGATGTCGAACCGGTTGCCCAGGCCGAGCCGGAAGCCCGTGATCTAAGTTGGGACGACGTTACTGCCGTAGATGCCATTGGTCTGGAAGTGGGTTATCGCCTGATCCCCATGGTTGACAAGGAACAGGGTGGCCAGTTGATGAGCCGTATTAAAGGTGTGCGCAAAAAGCTGTCGCAGGAACTGGGTTTTCTGATCCCGCCCGTGCATATTCGTGACAATCTGGAACTCTCGCCTACCGGTTACCGCATCACGCTTATGGGGGTAACCGTAGGGGAAGCGGAAATTTTTCCCGACAAGGAAATGGCCATCAATCCCGGCCAGGTATTCGGTGAAATCGAGGGCCTGGCAGCCCGAGAGCCGGCTTTCGGGCTGGAGGCGTTGTGGATTGACCCCGCGCAACGGGATCAGGCCCAGACTATGGGCTATACGGTGGTGGATGCCAATACCGTGGTGGCGACCCATCTCAGCCAGTTATTACAGGATCACGCCAGTGAGTTGCTGGGCCATGAAGAAGTCCAGCAGTTACTTGACAAGCTGGCGGCCAACGCACCTAAATTGGTAGAAAATCTGGTACCCGATACCCTCAGCCTGGGCGTGGTCGTGAAAGTACTGCAAAATCTGCTGCAGGAGGGCGTGCCGGTCCGGGATATTCGTACCATTGCCGAAACTTTGGCGGAATATGGCAGCAGAAGTCAAGACCCTGACAGTCTTACCGCTGCGACCAGGGTGGCCCTGGGACGCCTGATTGTCCAGCAAATCAATGGGATGGGGGCTGAACTGCCAGTCATTACGTTAGATCCAAACCTGGAACAGTTGTTGCATCAGTCTGTACAGGCAAGCGAAGGGGGCGCAATCGGAGTGGAGCCGGGACTGGCGGAGCGGCTGCATACAGCTCTGACAGAAAGCGCACAGAAACAGGAAGTTTCCGGCCAGGCTGCAGTTTTACTGGTTTCCGCCGCCATACGCTCCATGCTTGCCCGCTTTGTGCGACACACCATACCGTCATTGCATGTGCTGGCTTACAACGAAATACCCAGCGACAAGCAGATAAAAATAATTGCGACGGTAGGCCAACAGGCTGAATTGAGTTAAACCTGCTCACCAGCCTGAAACAGACAGGAAACAGGACAAAATGAAGATCAAACGTTTTCATGCCAAAGATATGCGCAGCACGATTCGCAAAGTGCGTGAAGAACTGGGTGCCGATGCTGTGATTCTGTCCAATCGCCGTGCAGCTGACGGTGTGGAAATCATCGCCGCCATTGATTATGACGAAAGTCTGCTGGATGCACAGGTGCCAGCCGCCACCTCTGCCAGCCGTGATGACGAGATCAATATTGATGCAAGCGGCCCGGAAATAGCGGAACGGACGAACAAAACGGTGTCGCTGTCAACGAGTCAACGCGAGGCCGATGATTTACCGGATGTTTACTCCGAAGCGGCATTGAATCGCCGCCTTAGCCAGCCCCGGCAACCTGCATTTGCCGCGCACGATTTCAGCCTCCCTGAGGTTGATCATGATATCGAGGTGCAAAACAGCCAAGCTAATCATGCCGAATTGAGGGAAACCCCGTTCATAAAAGAAACTCTAAATGAATCCCCGACTCCCCAACAGACAGAAACAGAAGCACAGACTCGCGCACATAGCTGGTCAGAAGAGCCTAGCATTTTAGCTATGCAGGAAGAGCTGAAATCCCTGCGCGGTCTGCTGGTCGAACAGTTATCCGGTTTGGCCTGGGGACAGGAAACCTGTTATCACCCGTTGCGCGCCCGCTTGTTGCAACGCCTGCTGGCATTGGGTTTGAGCCCGGTACTGGCACGCGAGATTGCCGCCCAGTGTGACGAAGATGATGAAATTGAAAAAAACTGGCGCTGTGCGCTGGCGCGTATTGCCAAACGCCTGCCGGTAGCGGAGCAGGACATCCTTGAACAGGGGGGTATCATAGCCCTGGTGGGGGCCACTGGCGTAGGCAAGACCACCACCGTTGCCAAGCTGGCCGCCCGTTATACCCTGCAGCATGGTCCGCAAAAAGTTCTGTTGATTACCACGGATAATAATCGTGTCGCCGCGCATGAACAGTTGCGCAGTTATGCGCGTATTCTTGGCGTGCCCATGCGCGTGGCTGGTGATGCACAAACCCTGAAAAGCCTGATTCATGGTTTTGCCGACAAGGGTCTGATTCTGATCGACACCGCCGGCATGAGCCAGCGTGACATGAAACTCAGCAAGCAGTTATCCATGATTACCGATGGTGCCCGGGACGGTGGTCGTGAAGTGCAGATTTATCTAACCCTGGCGGCTAACAGCCAGCGCGGCGTACTGGAAGACGTAGCCCAGGCCTTTAACACGATTCCGCTGGCTGGGGCGATACTGACCAAGCTGGATGAAACTACCAGCCTGGGCGGAACCCTCTCGGTTACTATTGAACAGTCCATGCCCGTGGCCTGGATCAGCGATGGTCAGCAGGTGCCTGAAGATTTGCATCGAGCGCGACCGCATTCGCTGGTCAGCCGTAGTGTGGCGATTATGCAGAAGCTGACATCACCTGAAGGGGATGATCCTGTTTCCCTGACTCTTGGAGGTATGCTGGCTAATGCAAATGGTTGAACCAATGATTAGAACGACGACTGCGAGTATCCGGCGTATGCCGAAACAAAAAACGCCCGTACGGGTTATTACCGTGAGCAGCGGTAAAGGTGGAGTTGGCAAAACCAATGTCTCGGTTAATCTGGCTATGGCGCTAAGCAATGCCGGTAAGCGGGTCACGATTATGGATGCCGACCTCGGTCTGGGTAACATTGATGTGCTGCTGGGTCTGCACCCGCAATATACCCTGAACCATGTCATTGAAGGTGAACAACAGCTGGATGACGTGATTGTGCATGGCCCCGGTAACATCAGTATTATTCCGGCTGCCTCGGGCGTGCAGAATATGGCCGAGCTCAGTCCCTCTCAACATGCAGGACTGATTCAGGCGTTCAGCGAAATGAATCACAACCTTGATGTGCTGCTGGTGGATACCGCTGCCGGAATTAGCGACAGCGTGATCAGCTTTAGCCGTGCGGCACAGGACGTATTGGTGGTGGTCAATGATGAACCGGCATCCATCACCGATGCCTATGCCCTGATCAAGGTGCTGAATCGTGAATACGGCCTGTTTCGTTTTCGAGTTCTCTGCAACCGGGTGAAAAGCGCCCAGCAGGGACGTGAACTGTATTCCACCATCACCCGGGTAACGGATCGCTTTCTGGATGTGGCGCTAGATTATGTCGGTTTTGTTCCTGATGATGACTTTGTCGTCAAGGCAATTCGCAAACAGCGTCCCGTGGTTGACGCTTATCCGCGCAGCAAGGCTTCCATGGCTTTTCGGACGCTGGCGGAAAAAGTAAACAAATGGCCGATACCGACGAGCGCCGGCGGCCACCTCGAATTTTTTGTTGAACGTTTGGTACAAGGCAACTTGACAGATGCGGAGGTCATGCCATGAACGGCATTGCAATGTACGCGGCTAGCCAGCCTAATTTTCTCGACGATATGGTTGAACAACATGCACCCCTGGTCAAACGTATCGCCTGTCACCTGATTAATAAACTGCCCGCCAGTGTGCAACTGGAAGATCTGATTCAGGCCGGGATGATAGGTTTGCTGGAAGCCTCGCGTAACTATGATGAACGCCAGGGGGCGAGTTTTGAAACCTATGCCGGAATTCGTATTCGCGGCTCCATGCTGGACGAAATCCGCAAGAATGACTGGGCGCCGCGCTCGGTGCATCGCAAGGCGCGCATGGTAGCGCAGGCGGTGCGCGAAATCGAACACAGCCAGGGACGTGATGCACGCGACACGGAAATTGCCGAGACGCTGGGCATGAGCCTGGATGAGTATTACAAGATTCTGCAAGACAACAGTTACCACAAGGTTTTGAGTTTTGAAGACATGGGCGTAGGCGATGAGTCGATGCTGGATAATGTCTCCGATGGCGGCCCCGGCATTCTTGATGGTTTGCAACGCGAAGACGTACAGCGGGTGGTGGCTGAGGCTATTGCCGGTCTACCTGAGCGGGAGCGTCTGGTGATGGCGCTTTACTATGATGAAGAATTGAATCTACGTGAAATTGGTGCGGTCATGGGTGTCAGTGAATCCCGCGTCAGTCAGATCCACAGCCAGGCGGTGATTCGTCTGCAGGCCAGAATGGCCGCCCGCACGGATAATTGTTAAACGCAAAAATTCTCCCTGGGAGATGCCATATCTCCCCTTATGTCGATATGGATGCCCCGCCTGCGCGGGGTTTTTTTTAGCTATGGTTTTAAAAAAATATTTCTGCCCACAGAAAATTGTTTTTTGCGCTACTAACACGGCGTTCTGTGGCTGGAAATATTTTTAAAACACCTACTTAAGTTAGCCATTGATGTGGCCGATAAACTGGGTAGAATTCGCCAAGTCAATCTGCAAGGGCAGGTTGCTCAGTTAATGCCAATTCCAAGTGGAGAAAACGAGTGGATAAGAATATCAAGATCCTCATTGTAGATGACTTCTCTACCATGAGACGCATCATCAAAAACCTGTTGCGGGATCTGGGCTTTACCAATACAGAAGAAGCGGATGACGGCACCACCGCATTGCCCATGCTACAGTCGGGCAAATTTGAGTTGCTGGTGACGGACTGGAATATGCCGGGAATGCAGGGTATCGATTTACTCAGGCACGTGCGGGCAGATGAAAAACTGTCGTCAATGCCGGTATTAATGGTCACGGCTGAACAGAAAAAGGAGCAGATCATAGAGGCTGCCAAGGCCGGGGTTAATGGTTATATCGTCAAACCCTTTACCGCACAAACGTTGAAGGAAAAGCTGGAAAAAATATTTGAGCGGCTGGAAGCGTAAGCAAAAGGAGCGACAGAGAAATGAGTGATGATGCGTTAGTAAGTGAAGATAATCTGGCCCGGGCTCGTGATCTGCAAGCCTGTATTAAGGCGGGTGACGAGAGTGGTACCAAGGAAATTATTGATGATCTTACGGATATTCGTGAAAATGCATTATACCAGGAAGTGGGCAAACTAACCCGTGAACTGCATGATGCGATCAGCGCTTTTGGCATGGATGATCGTATTGCCGACATTACCGAACATGATATTCCCGATGCCCGCCAGCGTCTGAATTTTGTTATTACCAAAACCGCCGATGCCGCCGATCGGACCCTGACAGCCGTAGAGGAGTCCATTCCCATTTGTGAAAACATGGAAAAACAGGCGATCGACATTCTGGAAAGCTGGCGTCAGTTTACCCAGCGGGAAATGGATGCCGAGGGTTTTCGCAAGCTGAGCAAGGAAATCGATGGCTTTCTTTTGACCCAGTCGGATGGTTTCAGCACCCTTAAGGGACATTTAAATGATGTACTGATGGCACAGGATTTCCAGGATTTGACCGGGCAGATTATTACCAGGGTGATTAACCTGGTTGCCGAAGTGGAAGGCAATCTGGTGAATCTGATCAAAGTCGCCGGTTTGCCAGAATACAATGATAACTCACAACAGAAATCGAAGCAGGAACTGGAAGGTCCGGCAGTGCCTGGTGTAGACAGTGGCGATACGGTGTCCGGGCAGGATGAAGTAGATGATCTTTTATCGAGTCTGGGATTCTAAAACTCAGGACTGGAGCGTACTGGATGGATGATGAATTATTACAGGACTTCCTTGTTGAAGCCGGAGAAATACTTGAATCGCTGAGTGAACAACTGGTTGATCTTGAGCAGAGTCCGGATGATATGGAGCTGCTTAATACTGTTTTTCGTGGTTTCCATACGATCAAGGGCGGGGCGGGTTTTTTAGCGATTGATGCCATGGTGGCGCTTTGTCATCGTTCAGAAGATATATTCAATCTCCTGCGTAATGGCGAGCGCACGATTACCCCCGAACTAATGGATACAATTTTACCGGTTCTGGATGTGCTGGGCGAACAGTTTGAAGCGCTACGCAATGGCGATGAAGTTGCTGATGCTGATCCCGCCATGTTGAATGCGCTGGAAAAATTTACCAAAGCAGGGGGCCAGGAAGAAACGAGTGTTGCGCCGGAAGTCGTGACGCCAAGTGCTGAAGTTTCGGCTGAAGCCAGCCCGGCAAGTGGCAAAGTGGGCGGTGGCGAAGATATTACTGATGCGGAGTTTGATGAGCTTCTGAATGTACTGGATGCTGGTAACAAGCCTGCGGTTGGTGGAGATTCAGAAAATATCACCGAGGATGAATTTGACGCCCTGCTGGATGAGTTGCATGGCACGGGGAAATTTGATCCTGGCAATCTTGCTGCTGCGGTTGATTCTGATAGCAAAGAGACGCCGTCGACTGAAAATAAAGCGCCGGAAAATTCATCAACATCCGACGAAATGATCACCGAGGATGAATTTGAAGCCTTGCTGGATGAGCTGCATGGTAAGGGTAAGTTTGAAGCGAAAAAAACAGATGCTGGACAGGCGGTAACGGTAGCCGGTAATACGGCCCCAGCTGCTGTCGTGGTCGAGAAAAAGGTAGCCGAAGCCAAACCGAAAAAGGCAGAAAAGAAAGCGCCAGGCAAGGATAAGCCGCCAGCCGAGACCTCGGTGCGGGTGGATACCAGTCGTCTGGATGACATTATGAACATGGTCGGGGAACTGGTGCTGGTGCGCAACCGTATTACTCGCCTGGGTGAACGTAGCGGTAATGAAGAAATGTTGAAGGCTGTCGCCAACCTGGATCTGGTAACTGCAGATTTGCAACTGTCGGTGATGAAAACACGTATGCAGCCGATCAAAAAGGTGTTTGGCCGTTTTCCCCGCGTGGTGCGTGATATCGCCCGCAGCCTGAAAAAAGAAATTCGTCTGGAAATGGTGGGTGAGGATACCGATCTGGACAAGAATCTGGTCGAAGCGCTGGCCGACCCGCTTGTGCATCTGGTGCGCAATTCGCTTGACCATGGCATTGAAATGCCGGATGAACGGGAGGCCGCGGGTAAACCACGAGAAGGAACGGTCGTGCTGGCGGCGTCTCAGGAAGGCGATCATATTCTGCTTTCCATCGAAGACGATGGCAAGGGCATGGATCCGGATATATTGCGCAATATCGCGGTTGATAAGGGCCTGATGGACAGAGAAGCCGCCGAACGGCTGACGAATAAGGAATGTTATGAACTGATTTTTGCACCCGGCTTTTCGACCAAGAAAGAAATCTCGGATATCTCCGGTCGTGGTGTCGGCATGGATGTGGTGAAGACGGGTATTTCCCGTTTAAACGGCACCGTAGATATTGACTCGGAACTGGGCAAAGGCACGCGTTTGTCTATCAAGGTGCCCTTGACGCTGGCGATCATGTCCACCCTTATGGTGCGTCTGGAGGACCAGCTGTTTGCTTTGCCGCTGGTGAACGTCAGTGAAATTTTTCACCTCGATCTGACCCAGACCAACATTGTCGATGGTCAACTGGTGATTTTGGTGCGCGAACGCTCCCTGCCGTTATTTTATCTGAATCGCTGGCTGGTTAAGGGGCAGAGCAATGCTGAACTGCCAAAGCAGGGGCATGTGGTCGTGGTGCATATCGGCACGCAGAAGATCGGCTTTGTAGTTGACGAACTCATTGGCCAGGAAGAAGTCGTAATCAAGCCGCTGGGGGCCCTGTTACATGGTCTTTCCGGCATGGCGGGCGCGACGATAACCGGGGATGGTGGTATCGCTATTATTCTGGATGTGCCCGGCCTGATTCGCATGTATGTCTAAGACTGTTTTGCCCTGCATTAACCGATTATCAGATAGTTTGAATTTTGAGGATGACGAATGACCACCCGCGTACTTGTGGTTGATGACTCCGGCTTTTTCCGCCGCCGGGTCAGTGAAATGCTGGAAGCCGATCCCTTATCAAGGTGGTTGGTATGGCTGAGAATGGCGATGAAGCCATCAAAAAAACAGCTGAGTTAAAGCCTGATGTTATTACCATGGACATCGAAATGCCGGTGCTCGACGGGATCAGCGCTACGCGCAAAATTATGCGCCAGACGCCGACCCCGATTATCATGTTTTCCTCCCTGACGACCGAAGGCGCCAAAGCTACATTGGATGCGCTGGATGCTGGCGCGGTGGACTTTATGCCCAAGCGCTTCGAGGATATCGCCAAGGATCGAGACGAAGTGCGCAAGTTGCTTTGTCAGCGTGTACGTGCCCTCGGCGGTCGACGTAGCATGATATCTCGTCTGGCATCAGCCACCTCGGTCAGGGCTGCGTTACCGACTCGTCCATCGGCAATGTCGGCGGCTGGCAAATTAGCCTCCAGCCAGACCGGCTTGATCAAACTGGTCGCCATCGGCACCTCGACTGGCGGGCCGCTGGCACTGCAGAAAGTTCTGGTGCGGCTGCCGAAAAATTTCTCTGCCCCCATCTTGCTGGTGCAACATATGCCCGCCTCATTTACTCCGGCCTTTGCCAAACGGCTGGATCAAATGTGTGCAATTGAAGTCAGGCAGGCACAAGATAAAGATAGTCTACGACCGGGAGTTGCTTTGCTGGCCCCCGGTGGCCAGCAGATGCGAATTGAAGGACGGCCAGGCAATGTGCATGTTCGTATCAGTGATGAAACGGGGCTGACTTACAAACCATCGGTAGATGTAACCTTCTCATCTATCGCTAATGTCTACCCTAAAGATACCCTGGCGATCATCATGACCGGGATGGGTGCTGATGGCCGTGAAGGTGCAAAAATACTGAAACAGCGGGGCTCGGAAATATGGGCGCAGGATGAAGCCAGCAGTGTTATCTATGGCATGCCGGCAGCGGTTGTTTCCGCCGGGCTGGCAAGCAAAATATTGAGTTTGGATGAGATCGGGCCGGGGATCGTCAAACGCCTATGAAAATGGATCTCCTCAGCATCGTTGGCCTGATCGTAGGCATTAGCGCGATTCTGCTGGGGCAGTATCTGGAAGGCGGTCATCTCAAAACCCTGGTAAACGGGCCGGCAGTTTTGATTGTGCTGGGCGGCACCATTGGCGCGGTAATGCTGCAATCACCTCAGGCGGTATTTCTACGCGCCATGCGTATGTTGTTCTGGGCCGTGTTTACGCCGCGTCTGGATTACGAGGAAACCATCGAAAAAATTATCCGCTGGAGCAATATTGCGCGCAAGGAAGGTTTGCTGGGGCTGGAAGATCTGGAGGAACATGAAACGGATCCCTTTGCCCAGAAAGCTCTGCAACTGTTGATCGATGGCGGTGAACCGGAAATTATTCGCGGCATTATGGAAGTTGATATTGATACCCGTGAAAGTTTTGATAGTAGTGCTGCCGGTGTTTTCGAAAGTATGGGCGGTTACAGTCCTACGATTGGCATTATCGGCGCCGTGCTGGGATTGATTCAGGTGATGGGTAATCTTTCTGATCCCAGCCTGTTAGGCAGCGGTATTGCAGTGGCTTTTGTTGCGACCATTTATGGTGTGGGTGCCGCTAACCTGCTGTTTTTGCCGGTCGCAAAAAAACTGAAAAGTATTGTGCACGGCCAGAGTCAGTACCGGGAAATGATAGTGGAAGGCATGACGGCTATTGCGGAAGGTGAAAACCCGCGCAATATTGAAACCAAGTTACTAGGCTATCTGCGTTAGGCCAAAATAATGAGCAGGCGCAGGCGCAGACAGGAAGAGCACGAAAACACGGATCGCTGGTTGGTGTCCTATGCGGATTTCATTACCCTGTTATTTGCTTTTTTTGTAGTCATGTATTCCATGTCGTCCATCAATGAAGGTAAGTACCGGGTGTTGTCTGACACCATGGAGGAAGCCTTCAAAACGCCACCTAAGTCACCGGATCCTATCCAGATAGGCAAGGAACGCAAAACCCTGAAAACGGTTGAGACGACGGTTAATGAAATCAGCTTGATCGGGATTAAGCCGGACATTATTTCACGCGCACAGCAGATGGAACGTATTGCTGATGATCTGCAGAAAAATCTGGCGCCGTTGGTAAATAAAAAACTGATAAAGATCACCCGCGACAAACTCTGGGTCAAGGTGGAAATGAATAATCGTATCCTGTTTGCCAGCGGCAAAGCACATCTGAGCGAGCGGGGTTATCCGATATTGGAAGAGTTGGCCGAAGTGGTACGTAATTTGCCTAATCATATTGATGTGGAGGGGCATACCGATAATCGACCGATTAGTACGCCAACATATCCATCTAACTGGGAATTGTCCGCCGCCCGCGCTGCCAGCGTCGTGCATCTATTTACCCGCAACGGGGTAGATCCCAAGCGCTTATCCGCTATCGGTTACGGACAGTTTCGACCGGTTGCCGATAACAACACCGCGCAGGGACGGCGGCGTAACCGGCGCGTGGTCGTCGTTATTTTGGCGGATAAGAATGCCCGCCGGATGATGGAAATTGAACAGAAATGATCGACGCCTTTGGTTGTTGTCATGGCTACGGTAGGATGGGCAGAGCAAAGCGAACCCCATCATCAGGCTGCAGGATAGTTTATTGATGAGGTATCAAGAGTGAAAATCTGGGCCATAGCCAACCAGAAGGGTGGCGTAGGCAAAACCACAACAGCTGTGAACCTGGCCGGGCACCTGGTCAAGCAGGGGCTGCGGGTGTTGCTGGTAGACATGGATCCGCATGGTTCTATGAGCGCCTATTTCGGTCTGGATCCGGATTCCCAGGAAAAAAGTGTGTATCAACTGTTTCAGGACAGCGGGATCAAGTCCGGGATTCCGGCCCATGAAATACTGTATGCTACGCGTATCGAGGGGTTGCAGTTACTGCCATCCTCCACCGCGTTGGCGACCCTGGATCGTCAATTGGGAACACAGGAAGGCAAGGGACTGGTAATGGCTAATGCGTTGACACAATTGGAACAGGATTTCGATTATGCGCTGCTGGACTGTCCGCCCTTATTGGGCATTTTAATGGTTAATGCCCTGGCGGCCTGCGAGCATCTGCTGTTGCCGGTGCAGACTGAGTTCCTTGCTATCAAGGGTCTGGAACGCATGATGCGAACCCTGAAAATGATTCGCCGGGCGCGCAGAAATACTTTCCAGTACACCATTGTTCCCACCATGTTTGACCGTCGTACCCGCGCGGCGTTCGATAGCCTGAAAAGTCTGCGCGAGCAGTACGGGACGGAACTTTGGGAATCAGTCATACCGGTTGATACTAAATTTCGGGAGGCCAGCAAGCAGGGTCTGCCGCTCTCGATTATGTCACCTTCCTCACGCGGTTCCAAAGCCTATGAAGCCCTGCTCACCAGTCTGCTCGCAGGCCGGGATAAAGCCCAGCTTAAACTGGTGAGCTCATGACAACAAAAGAAAACAAGCCCGTGCTGGTCGATGAAAAGTTGGCTTTGACCCTGTTCCTGGATTCACTTTTACGTGAGCCGTTGGAAACCCCGGAGCTTGAAGCCGAAATAGAAACCAGCATTGTCACCGCAGTACCGCTTGTTGTTCCAGATACGAGCGTTAAAGAAGCTCCGGCGGTTATCAAAAGCGAACCGCTCACCGCAACGACCGAGGAAAGCGAGCTTGAGTGTGCGCAGGAAGAAGAGGTGGCAGGCGCGGCTTCAGATTGGAGTCAAGAGTTTCAGGCCATGTTGTTCAAAGTGGCGGGGCTGACGCTGGCGGTGCCGTTGGAAGGCCTCAATGGCGTAGTCGAATGGAAAGACGATCTGGCCGAGATGCCGGGCCATGCCGATTTCTATCTGGGTATTCTGCAACATATGGGACAGCGTATTCCGGTGGTGGAAACCGCCAGCCTGGTTTTTCCACCCGACAAGTTGAAATCGCTGGCCATCGCTGAGCCGCGCGACAGAATCACCCGTATCGTACTGATAGACGGGGGGCGTTGGGGACTGGCAGTAGACTCGGTAGAAGAAGTGATCACCCTGGAGCATGATCAAGTACGCTGGCGTAGCGAACGCACCCAGCGTAAGTGGTTGTTGGGGACCGTGGTCGAGCATATGTGCGCCCTGATTGATCCTCACGCCTTTGCCGAAAAGCTGATCAGCGGTGAAGAGTGAACAGGTTTTAAAACTCCTTCGACAAGCTCAGGACGAACGGGGTTTAAATTACTGGACCTGAAAATGAAAATTGCCTTGGTATGGGGAGCGCTTATTTAATCTGGTTTTTCTGCCTTTCTGATTTGGTACGTTTCCTGCATTTATCCATTTAACTCAAGTTTTTAGCTGATGTGTCGAAATTAGTATCGACAGATCGGATTGATTGTCCACTTAGTTTGAGGGAAATCAATCAGATAACAATATGCCAGGTAGTTTCGCTAGTTGTTCCGGAGTCGAATATTTGACGTCGCAGTCTGCGGGCTATCGATCAAGAGGAGAAAGTTTCATGAATGAGGCAGTGGCAGGTGCGCAGGATCCAATTATTCAGTGGGTGACTTTTCGGCTGGATAATGAAAAGTATGGCATCAAGGTGATGCAGGTACAGGAAGTGTTGCGCATGACCGAGATTGCCCCGGTTCCGGGCGCGCCGGATTACGTCCTGGGAATTATTAATCTGCGCGGTAATGTGGTCACGGTGATTGACCTGCGTCGCCGTTTTGGCTTGATGGAGGCGGAAGCGGATGATGCCACCCGCATTGTTATTATTGAGGCCGAAAATAATGTGGTCGGCGTGCTGGTGGACAGCGTGGCTGAAGTTGCCGACATACATAGTTCGGAAATCGATACCGCGCCTAATGTTGGTAACGATGAAAGTTCCCGGTATATTCAGGGTGTGTCTACGCAGAATGATGAATTGCTGATTCTGGTGGACGTCAACAAACTGTTGACCGATGAGGAATGGAGCGATGTCGCGGCCTTGTAATCGCCGTGTCTGCCAGCTCCATTAATGATGAAGTATGGCCGACATTGCTAACATCAATCCGCTGACACCCAGCTGGCCGAGTCGGCCGCTGAAACCCTCTGGCTCGGAAAATAAGCGCAGGCAAAAAAAACAGCCGGAGAATAAAAAAAACAGGCAGGACAAAGGGGATGATGGGTTTACCCCCAAAATAGACGAATACGTATGAGGAAATGGAGATGAACACAATTCTGGCCATGATTACTGAAATGGATGCTTCCAGCTGGATACTGATCTTCAGCCTGGGCCTGCTCTTTTTTGCTTTCTCGGGGCTGCGTCGTCAACAGCAGCAGACGCGGGCTAATACAGAACGGCTGCAACGCACACAGAATGATTTGCGTGCCCTGATCTCGGCTTCCCTCGGCATGGGTGAGCGGATGCTGGAAGTGGAGCGTCGCCAACGGCGTCTGGCTGAACGGCAGGAACAATTGGATATCTATGATGCCGCCAACCAGCCCTATGAGCAGGCCATTCGCATGGCGCAGAACGGCTCAAAAACAGACGAACTGGTAGACATCTGTGGTCTGAGTGAAACTGAAGCCGAGCTGATTAAAATCATGCACCGTTTGGATAAGGCCGGTTAATCGTTCATTAATTCCCCGCTATTTGCAAAGAATATCGTCGTACCGGGCCTGATTTTCCGCCCAAACCTTACCTGGTCGAATACCGCTTGATCAAGATCACGGCTCAAATAGTCGAATGAGTTACTGTAAAATTCAGGGGCAATAGAGTAGAGTGCGGCTTCCCGCTTCTCGGTACAGGTTTGATGAACTCAATGATAAATATCATGCTGGTCGACGATCACGATCTCGTGCGCACTGGCATCAAACGCCTGCTGGAAGATAACGGAAAATTCAGGATTGTTGCCGAGGCTACCAGTGGCGAGCAAGCCCTGGAATGTATTCGCCAGACCAATCCCCAGGTTGTGTTGATGGACATCAATATGCCCGGAATCGGCGGTCTGGAAGCGACGTACAAGCTGCTAAAGCAGAAAGCCGATCTAAAAATCATCATCGTTTCCATGCACACGGATGAGTTGTTTCCTCAGCGAGTCCTCAAGGCCGGTGCTATGGGGTATCTTACCAAGGGGTCATGCATCGATGAAATCGTGCATGCGATTCATGAGGTGCTGGCCAACCGTCATTATATTACCCCGGAAATCGCCCAGCGGCTGGCTCTGTCTCAGGTGGATGAAAATGGAGCCTCGCCTTTCGATGGCCTTTCTGCCAGAGAATTGCAGGTAATGTTGCTGATGATGGAAGGCAAAAAAATCAATGATATATCAGAAGAACTTTGCCTTAGTCCGAAAACCGTCAGTACCTACCGCCACCGTCTGCATGACAAGGTAGGGGTAAATAGTGACGTGGAGTTGGCGCGGCTGGCGCTGTTTCACGGGCTGATAGAGAACGCCCCGTTCAAAACCTAGATAAAACAATAAAAAACATATAGATAGAACTTGTTTTTTATTGTTTTATCTAGGGAATTTAAAATCCCACGCCTTTAGGCGGCATTTTTGTTTTTGCGCCTTCTCCCCTTAAGGGGTGAAGGCGGGGATGAGGGGTGAGTTGCGCCGAGGCTGATTATTGAACCCTCAGCCCAGCTCTCCCACCGCTTTGGGCGAGAGTAATCGGTCGAAGGGCCGATCAATCCGGCTTTTAGCCGTAATCCGAAGCCACCGGCTTTAGCCGGTGGAGTATTTACCTTTAATTCGAGTATATTTCTGCGTGTCAAAAGCTCTATTTTCCTCTGATGTTTTCAATCCGGATTGCCATCTGTGTCCACGGCTTAGCCTGTTTCTTGATACTGTCAAAGCCGATTATCCCGATTACCACTGTCGACCGGTAGAACCCTTTGGCCTCAAGCATCCGGGCCTGCTCATCGTCGGGCTGGCGCCGGGCAAACACGGCGCTAATGCCACGGGACGACCTTTTACCGGCGATCATGCCGGGATTATTTTATATGAAACCATGTATAAGTTCGGTTTTAGCAACCAGCCGGATTCCACCGCACGGGATGATGGTCTTAAACTGAAAAATTGCCGCATCACCAATGCAGTGAAATGTCTGCCGCCGGAGAACAAACCCAACGGAGAGGAGATCAAAACCTGTAATGCCTATCTGCAGGCCGAACTGGCCGGGCTGAAAAAGGGTGCCGTAATTCTGGCGCTGGGTGGGATTGCTCATAAGGCAGTAATTTCGGCCCTGGGACTAAAGCAGAGTGAACACCCCTTTGGCCACGGTCTGAAATATCCCCTGGCGCGAGGCCAGCAGTTACTGACGTCCTATCACTGTAGCCGCTATAATACTCAGACCCGGCGCCTGACCACGGCTATGTTCGAACAGATTTTCAAAAATATCCGGCGCATCCTGGATAAAGTATAAGTATATTTCTTTTTTATGAAACAGGCTGCCAGCCCGTCATCTTCGCCTTTTGACTCCAGCGCCTTTCTCAAGACCTTGCCGGGAAAGCCTGGCGTCTATCGCATGCGCGATGAAACGGGAACGGTGATCTATGTCGGCAAGGCCATCAATCTGAAAAAACGCCTGGCCAGCTATTTTCGTAAAAACCTGGACAGCCCCAAGACCAAAGTTCTGGTATCGCATATCCATGCCATTGAGGTCACGGTCACACATACCGAAACCGAAGCCCTGTTGCTTGAAAATAACCTGATCAAAAGCCTCAAGCCGCGCTACAACGTCCTTTACCGGGATGACAAGAGTTATCCGAGTATTTTTCTTTCCAGTCAGCATGATTTTCCCGCGCTTGCTGTGCATCGCGGCGCGCAACGGCGCAAGGGCCGTTATTTCGGCCCCTATCCCAGTGCGGGTGCAGTCCGTGAAACCCTCAATCTGTTGCAGAAACTATTTCCCGTGCGCCAGTGTGAGGACAGTTTTTATGGCAATCGTTCCCGTGCCTGTCTGCAATACCAGATCAAACGCTGTACCGCGCCCTGTGTCGGTCTCATTTCAAAACAGGCCTATGCCGAGGATGTCGAACATGCGGTGATGTTCCTGCAGGGGAAAAGCCACGAGGTGATTGATGCGCTGGTCAGTAGCATGGAACAGGCGGCAGATAAGCTTGATTTTGAGCAGGCGGCCCGCTATCGGGATCAGATTGTCAGCCTGCGTCGGATTCAGGAAAAACAATATATTAGCCAGGAGCAGGGTGACTTCGATGTGATTGCCGCCAGCACCGCCGGTGGTCTCGGCTGCATCCAGATTTTCACCATTCGTGGAGGTCGCAACCTGGGCAATCGGAGTTTCTTTCCCCGCCAGGTCGGGATGGCGATGGAGCAGGCCGATACCACGGACAATGCCGCCGCCCTGCTGGATGCGTTTCTACCCCAGCATTATCTGGCTGCTGAAGGCGGGCAGGGTAGTCGGGATATTCCAACGGAAATTCTGCTAAGCCATACGCCAGCGAGCATGACGTTGCTGGAGCAGGCTCTGAATGTACAGGAAGGTCGCAAAATTCGTCTGGCGACACGTCTGCGCGGCCAGCGTGCGCGCTGGTTGAAAATGGCTCAGCAAAATGCCGAGCAGGCCCTGAGTCTGCGACTTAGTAGCAAGGCCAATATGTTGCAACGCTTTGAGGCCCTGCAGGAGGCGCTGGAACTGGCAGACATGCCGACCCGGCTGGAGTGCTTCGATATCAGTCACACCATGGGCGAGGCGACTGTGGCCTCCTGTGTGGTGTTTGATCTGAATGGACCGCTGAAATCGGATTATCGCCGTTTTAATATTGAGGATATTACCGGCGGTGATGATTATGCCGCCATGCGCCAAGCGCTTTCCCGTCGTTACAAGCGCCTGAAAGAAGGCGAGGCCAAACTGCCGGATATTCTGTTTATTGATGGCGGCAAAGGCCAGTTGTCGCAGGCGCAGGCAGTGCTGGAAGAGCAGCAGATCAAGGGTGTGCTGCTGGTGGGCATTGCTAAGGGGCCGGAACGTAAACCCGGTAAAGAGGTACTCTGGCTCTGTCAGCTTGATACGAGTATTGATTCAGACACCGGCTTGTTGGATACCGTGCGTGAGATTATACTTTCTGCAGATGCATCGGCCCTGCACCTGATTCAGCAGATCCGCGACGAAGCCCATCGCTTCGCGATTACCGGACACCGGCAACGTCGCCAGCGCACACGTAACACCTCGGTGCTGGAAACTATTCCGGGATTGGGGCCAAAACGCCGCCAGGTATTGCTGAAACAGTTTGGCGGCCTGCAGGAAGTCGCGCGCGCCGGAGTGGAAGATCTGGCCAGCGTGAGCAGGATTAGCCCTGCACTGGCACAATTGATATATGATGCCTTCCATCCAGACGGAAATGAATAAATATTATGCATTTAACCCTACCAAATAAACTGACCTTGCTGCGCATCGGTCTGATCCCGATCTTCGTGCTGGCATTTTATCTGCCTTTGTTCGAACTCAATAATTACATTACCACCGGGATATTTTTCATTGCGGGCGTCACCGACTGGTTTGACGGCTACCTTGCTCGGCGGCTCAAACAGCAGTCGGATTTCGGCGCCTTCCTTGATCCCGTGGCCGACAAACTCATGGTGGCAACCGCCCTGATCATGCTGGTCAGCACCCATCCCGGACCGCTGTTGGCGATCCCGGCGGCGGTTATTGTCGGTCGTGAAATCGCCATTTCCGCCCTGCGCGAGTGGATGGCCAATATCGGTGATACGACCAGAGTGGCCGTGTCGATGATCGGCAAAATCAAAACCACAGCTCAGATGCTGGCCATCGGTTTCATGTTGTTTGAATATTCTATTGGTAATTTCCCCACCATGCTGATTGGCTACCTGTTGCTGTATACTGCAGCCTTGCTAACACTGTGGTCAATGGTGATTTATATCCAGGCCGCCTGGCCCAGCCTGATGGGCGAGCGTGACGAGAATAGTGAGGAAATTTCTTGACATAGCGGCCTACATCGCTAAAATACGCAGCTTCTTTCAGGCGGGAATAGCTCAGTTGGTAGAGCACGACCTTGCCAAGGTCGGGGTCGCGAGTTCGAGTCTCGTTTCCCGCTCCAAGTTCCAAAAAAAAACCTCGGACCAACCGGGGTTTTTTTATAGTTGTGCTTAGTTGTAATAGAGTAGAATAACAAGACTGGCTGGGTGGCAGAGTGGCTATGCAGCGGCCTGCAAAGCCGTGGACGGCGGTTCGATTCCGCCCTCAGCCTCCAAATTCAAATTTCTCCCACTATTCAAATTTTACGGGAGAAATTTTCCCGGTGTGCGCTAACAATTCTTGTTCGCATTTCCAAATCAAGCTTAAACTCTGTAGAATACACCTCCTCCAAACCGCAGCCCGGGTGGCGAAATTGGTAGACGCAAGGGACTTAAAATCCCTCGGTGGCAACACCGTGCCGGTTCGATTCCGGCCCCGGGCACCACTTTAAAAACAACAGCTTAGCGTTGTTTTCTGATGTCAGATTTAACTCAAATTTTCTCCTAAAAAATCCCGTGTAGACGTAGTGTAGACACCTGAGAGTCGAGATTCTTCTATTCACGATTAATTAATGCGCCTTGCATTCAGCAAGCTAGGCTCCGAATACCGATCTTACATACCGCTTAATCAAGCGCCTTCCCTGTTGAACT
>UOFZ01000125.1_pt1 | contig 36264 bp, 27 predicted proteins | sample 1989551 | NCBI WGS metagenome assembly UOFZ01 (sample SAMEA4712198, study PRJEB27164) | hydrothermal vent metagenome | biome: marine basaltic hydrothermal vent biome; feature: marine hydrothermal vent; material: mineral | place: Pacific Ocean | collected 2011-06-14/2011-07-23 | depth 1691 m
TGGCTTTAAAGGCGGACTTTGGCCAGGCGGCAGCGAGTACCGTGCGGGGTTGCAGTAGACCGGCGCCCAGGGCGACGGCAATGGCCGAACCGGCCAGCGAGCCTTTCAAAAATGATCGACGTTGCATAATGGGATCTTCCTCCTCAAAAATGGGGTTTTTTTAGTGTTTATTCGATTCTATTGATACAGAGCAAAGATGGGGCCAAATTAATTTGTTGAGCGGAATCAATAGTTTATCAATGTGCCTTCCAATTTAAGCTTGAAATCATTGCAATATGCAATTAAGAGAATTGCATATTGCGTAGCGGCATTTTTATTTTTGCCCCCCTTTTCAAGAGGAAGAGACAGGGATAAGGGGGGATATGCGTTGAGGTTGTTTATTGCTTGTCATAGCTTTGAAGTTTGCGCCACAAGGTGGATTTGTTGATCCCTAAGGTGGCTGCCGTTTGCTCCCGGTTATTTTTACAGCGTTTGAGTATCTTGAGGATATAACGGCGCTCAAGCTCGTCTAGGTGAGGGTGATCGTGATCTATTTCCTGTCCGGAAGTGGTGGTACTCAGTTGCTCGATGTGCATAAGAGGTGCGTCGGCCAGGACAATATGGCGCTCTATCAGATTACTCAGTTCACGAATATTGCCGGGCCAGTCGTAGTCCAGCAGCAGCTTCATGGATGCGGCATCAAAATGGCTGACTTCACGTTGGTACTGGCGGGCTAGTTTGTCGACGAAATACGCAACCAGTTCGGGAATATCCTCGCGTCGTTCGCGCAGTGGCGGCACATGAATTTTTACCACGTTAAGGCGATGGTAGAGATCATGACGGAATTGTTTCTGCCTGACCATGTCCTCAAGCTGGCGATTAGTGGCAACGATGAAGCGCACGTCAATGTTAATACTCTGGGTGCCGCCGACGCGGGTGATCTGTTGTTCCTGGATCACGCGCATGAGTTTCATTTGCATGCTGTCGCTGATATTGCCGATCTCGTCCAAAAATACGGTACCGCCACTGGCCGCTTCCAGAAGACCGGTTTTGTTTTGATGGGCGCTGGTAAAGGCGCCTTTTTCATGACCAAAGAGTTCGCTTTCCAGCAGCGTATCAGTGAGTGCGCCGCAGTCGATGACGATGAAGGGCTGGGCGGCGAACTGGCTCTGGAAGTGGATGGCCCGCGCAACCAGCTCCTTGCCGGTACCGGACTCGCCTTCGATAATGATGTTGCAGCGAATATCAGAAATCTTGTTGATGATGTCATGAATGCCCAGCAGCGCCGGGGCATGGCCAATCATGCCGTAATGCTGTTGCCGATCATCGAGTTGCTGTTTAAGTTGCCGGTTTTCTTCCTGCAGCGCACGATAACCCAGGGTTTTATCGATCAGGATTTGCAGCTCATCCATATCAAAGGGTTTTTTTATAAAGTTGCTGGCGCCCAGGCGCATCGCTTCGATAGTGTCATCAACATTGGCGTAGCCGGTAATGATGATGAAGGGGGTTTCCGAATTGATCTGGCGTATGGCCTGCAATAACTCCAGTCCGCTCATGTCCGGCATGCGCAGATCGCTGACGATAAGATCGGCGCCCTGTCTCTTGAAGTGCTTGAGGGCGGCCTGCGGATTGGAAAATACCCGGCAGGAAAAGCGCGCACCCTGACTGAAGCGGCGCATGAGTTCACCGCTACGGGGATCGTCATCGACAAACAGAATCTCAGGCTGATGGTTCATGTAGTGGATTGCAGTGGCAGACGGATGCGGGCTTTGGCACCGCCCGCCGGGTTGTTATGCAAGCTTAGTATACCCTGATGCCGTTCGATGATGCCAAGGCTGATTGACAGGCCCAGGCCGCAGCCTTCACCCTCGGCCTTGGTGCTGAAGAAGGGATCGAAGATTTTATCGCGGATGTCGTCATTGATGCCGGGACCCTGATCGATGATTTCAATGCTTATTTGTTTGGTATCGCTTGTAACCTTGAGCTTAATGCAGGCATTGGCCGGACTGGCGGCAATGGCATTGAGCAGCAGGTTGATTAAGGCCTGCTGCAACTGTAACTCGTCGCCGCGCAAGGTGCCGCGATAGGCATTGTCGATCTTGATGTGGATATGTTTATCCTCCGCTGCCTGCTTGACCAGGCTCAGGGTTTTATGCAGCCAGGGCGCAAATTTAAAGCTGCTGTACTGGGGTGGTAACTGGCGGGCAAAGTTGAGCAGCCCTTTGATAATTTCCGAGGCGCGCAGGGTTTCGCTGCGAATGTCATCGATGTCGTTGAGCAACTGTTGCCGGTGTGCAGCATCGATTCTATCGCGGCCATCTTCGAGACTGCGGCGGATGAGTTTACTGTAGGACAGAATATTGTTCAGCGGATTATTGATTTCATGGCCAATACCGGCAGCCATTTTGCCGATGCTGGCGAGTTTGTTATTTTGCAGAGCCATGAGGCGGGCATGGTCTCGATCCCGCTGGGTGCTTGCCAGGGTATCCACCAGATAATTAAATGATCGTGTCAGTTCTTTGAACTCGTCAATATTCTGTGCCTGTCGTTCGGTCAGGTGGGAACGGGAATCGCCGTCGGCAAAACTTTTCAGATGCGCCGCAAGAGACTGGATCGGGCGGCTGAGTTTCTGCGCCGTGAACAGAGTAACCAGCAGTGCGATAAACAAAGCACTGGCGGCCAGCAGCCAGATGGCCATACGGATACGGTCAAAAGGCGCGGCAATGATTTCGGGATTGATTTGCGAGCGCAGAATCCAGTTTTGTAGCCGATCCGGGTAGGGTGACATTTCAACATAATAAATGTCGCGCGGCCTCGAGGGGTCGGTCAGTCGCCCTTCGCCTTGTTCACTCAGATTATCCAGCCAGTGAAGAGTACCCTTGGGAAAAACCGGATGCAGGCGGATCTGGCTGAAATAAACCTCCTGCTGTTTGTCATAAATTACCTGCCCGTGCGTCTGTGCGACCCCCGGATTGTTTTCGATAATGGAGAGATCGCCATCATACAGGTGTAGAGCATGATCCATGATGCGATCCAGGCGCCCGCCTATGATGGTAATGGCCAATGCCCCGACTCGCTCGTGCCTGTAATTAAGCGGCACAATGTAGTCGAGCAGGGAAAAGGAGTTCTGCAGATGTTCGGGGCTGCGATCATGAGGCAGAGCGATGCTGCTGACTTCATCCGCCGGTAGAGACTGGATATCGGCGACAAAGGAATCCGATTGAATCTCCTCTTCGACATAATGAATGCCACTGAGGCTGTCATAGATGGCCCGGCTGCGTTTATTATGGCTGACTTTCACCAGTGTATTGCCCTGGGTGTCAAGCAAACGCAGGTAGAAGGCTCCGGGCAGAATGGTCTGGAAACCTTCGAAGTAGCGATTAAGTTGTTCGCGCAGGCTTGCCAGATTCGCGGGGATTTTTCCGTGTTTAATTTTTTGCAGAGCCGGCAACAGGGCCTGTACTGCGGGTGCACGGGCCATGCCCAGGCTTAGACTGCGGTGGTTACGCAGACTTTGCTGGAGACTGGCAGCGATATTATGCAGACTGGTGATGACTTCACGTTGCGCATCACGGGTATAGCGGGCCTCACTGTAATAGCTGGCACCCATGGCAAGAATAATCAGGGGCGCCAGGGTTGCGAGAAAAACCCGTAGAAAGATATTGGTTCTAAGTCGCAAGCTGCAATCACCGGCATCAAACAGAAGTGGAAATTGTAACAGCAAAATTGCTATGGTGGCGGCTGTGAGAATTATCAGCCTAAGGCGTATAATGCCGCCCCTGCTAACCCGTGGAGAAGTCAGCATGGATCCTGAAAGCAAACAGGAAAGAAAACAGACCGGTATCCGGCTACGATTTTTGTATCTGGTATTGATCCTGGGTGCCTTGAGCGCCTGTGGCAAAAAAGGCCCCCTGTATCTGCCGCCTGGAATGATGCCCGTGCTAAAACACGCGCCGGAAGTGACCGTGGAATCAGATGTCAAAGCAACGGCGACGCCTGTAGAGGATGCCAGCAAGAAAGCCTCGCCAACAGTGACGCCAGCAGACAAAGAACAGCCCTGAACCTGATAAACCGAATATTACCGATATATCGAACCCTCGCATTTTAGAGAAATTTTATGGATTACTTTACCTATCGCAATGGTCAGCTGTATGCCGAAGATGTGGCCGTCGATGAGATCGCCCGTACCTATGGTACGCCCTGTTATATCTACTCCCGCGCCACCCTGGAACGGCACTGGCGCGCATTTGATGAGGCATTTGCCGACCGCGACCATTTGCTTTGTTATGCCGTCAAAGCCAATTCCAACCTGGCGATTCTCAACCTGTTTGCCCGCCTGGGTTCGGGTTTTGACATTGTTTCCGTAGGCGAACTGGAGCGGGTGCTGGCGGCGGGTGGTGATCCGGCCAAAGTCGTTTTCTCGGGCGTGGGCAAACGCGCCGATGAAATGCGCCGGGCGCTGGAAGTGGGTATTCACTGTTTTAACGTGGAATCGGAAGCCGAACTGGTGCGTCTGAATGCGGTGGCCGGAGAACAAGGCTTGCGCGCGCCAGTATCCCTGCGCGTCAACCCGGATGTTGATGCCAAAACCCATCCTTATATTTCCACCGGTCTGAAAGAAAACAAGTTCGGTATCGATATCGAACAGGCGCAAGCTGTTTATACCAGGGCAGCCGGGATGACACATATCGATATTCTTGGGGTGGACTGTCACATCGGTTCCCAGCTCACCGAGACCCGCCCGTTTCTGGATGCCCTGGAGCGAGTGCTGGCGCTAGTGGACAAACTGGCTGGACAAGGCATCGAGCTGGCGCATCTGGATCTGGGCGGCGGGCTGGGAATCCAGTACCGCGATGAAACGCCCCCCCTACCGGCCGATTACATGGCGGATGTGTTGGCGCGGCTTGATGATCGGGCTTTGAAAATCCTGATCGAGCCGGGCCGTGCCATCGCCGGCAATGCCGGTATTTTACTGACCAAAGTGGAATACCTGAAGCATACCGAACACAAGGATTTTGCCATTATCGACGCAGCCATGAATGATCTGATCCGGCCCACGCTGTATCAGGCCTGGCAGGAGATTGTGCCGGTCGCGCCACGCCAGGGCGAGGCGCGAAATTATGATCTGGTCGGTCCTATCTGTGAGACCAGTGACTTTCTTGGCAAGGCGCGGTCGCTAGTGCTGGCCGAGGACGACTTACTGGCGGTGCGTTCGTCCGGCGCCTATGGTTTCAGCATGAGTTCCAACTACAACTCCCGCCCACGGGTCGCCGAGATCATGGTGGACGGAGATCAGACCCATGTTATCCGCCAACGGGAAAGCATTGCCTCCCTGTTCGAGCGGGAAATAATCTTGCCCTAAAAAAGGGACAAAGGGGACAGATTTATTTTAATTCCTTGCGGGTAACGATGAATAAGATAAACAATAAAGGTATCGTTACCAGGAATTAAAATAAATCTGTCCCCTTTACTTGAGTTTATGATGATTCGTTTTACAAAAATGCATGGTTTGGGCAATGACTTCGTGGTCATCGACGCCATCCACCAGTCGTTCGATCTGAGCGCCGCCCAGTTGCGCTTCATTGCCGATCGCCACTTTGGGGTGGGCTGTGATCAGATTCTGCTGGTGGAACCTGCCTGCCAGCCGCAGGTGGATTTTACCTATCGCATTTTCAATGCCGATGGCAGCGAGGTTGAGCAATGCGGCAATGGCGCGCGTTGTTTTGCCCGTTTTGTCCATGATAAAGGTTTGACGACAAAATCCGAGATTCCTGTGGCGACTGCCTCGGGCATTATTCATCTGCGCTTGCAGGACGATGATCAGGTGACGGTCAACATGGGCACGCCGGTATTTTCTCCCGCGGGTATTCCCTTTGTTGCCGAGACTGAAGCCAGGCTCTATACATTAGAGGTGGGTTCTGAAAAAGTCGAGCTCAGCGTGCTGTCCATGGGTAATCCACATGCGGTGTTGCGAGTCAACGACGTTGATTCGGCACCGGTGGTCGAGCTGGGCAGGCAAATAGAGTCGCATCCGCGTTTCCCGCAGCGGGTCAATGTTGGCTTTATGCAGGTGCTGGACCGGCAGCATATTCGCCTGCGGGTTTTCGAGCGTGGCAGTGGCGAAACCCTGGCCTGTGGCAGCGGTGCCTGTGCCGCCGTGGTGGTGGGTCGCCAACAGGGCTGGTTGGATGCTAAGGTGGGAGTCAGATTGCCGGGCGGTGAGTTGCAGATAGCCTGGCCAGGCGGAAATGAGCCAGTGATGATGACCGGGCCTGCAGTCAGTGTTTATGAAGGTGAACTGAATTTATGAGTATTCAGCAAGAGAACCGCATGGAAGACAAAGAGCTGGAACATACCCTGGTGCGTTATTTGCGAGATCACCCGGGGTTTTTTGAACAGCATCTGGATTTGTTGGGCGATATGATTTTGCCGCATGTGCATGGGGGCACGGTATCGCTGGTGGAACGGCAGGTCTCGGTGTTGCGGGAGCAGAAAGAGCAGTATCGCCGGCAGTTACAGCAGTTGCTCAAACACGCAGAGAAAAATGAAAAACTCAGCAAGCGTTTCAATGAGCTGATTCTGGCTTTATTGGATGCACGCGAACTAGCCCAGGTTATCGAGATTATCAACCTGCGTTTGCAACAGGAGTTTGAGGCGGAGGCGGTGTCTCTGCGTCTGTTTAATACCGATCATCCAGATTTACGGGCACGTCCGGAAATGCTGGACTGGAGTGAACCGGTATTGAGCACCTTTGAAAAGGTGATCGGTGGTCGCCATCCCGTCTGTGGCACGTTGCCACCGGTACAGGTTCAGGCGTTGTTTAATGATGCCGCCGAGGGTATCCAGTCCAGCGCCCTGATCCCATTACTGGTCAATGAGCAGAGCCGGAAATGTTATGGCCTGCTGGCCATTGGCAGTTATGACGCCGGGCGTTTTCGGGCCGATATGGGGACCCTGTTTCTGTCGCATCTTGGCAAGGTTTTGGCGCGGGTGTTAAGTCAGCACCTGGAATGAAGATTTAATTATCGCCATGGATCAGTGTGCGCAATCCTTGACCGGCGAGTTTATCCGCAAGTTGCGAACGGAACGTCATTATTCACCTCGGACACTGGAGGCCTACCAGCGTGATTTGCAAAAGCTGCTGCGTTTTTGTGAGCAGGCGGGGATTAAAAACTGGATAGAACTGGAGCAGGCGCACATCCGGCGCTATATTGCCAGTCGCCATCGTCAGGGCCTCAGCAGCAAAACCCTGCAGCGGGAGCTTTGTGCCTGCCGTAGTTTTTTTGCCTGGCAGTTGAAAAATAAAAACCTGAAACACAATCCTGCTGTTGGTGTGCGCGCTCCCAAAGCCGGGCGCAAGTTACCCGAGATCCTGGATGTCGATCAGGCCATGCAGTTGCTGGAAACCCATCCGCAGGACGGCTTGCTGGTGCGGGATCACGCCATCCTGGAACTGTTTTATTCTTCCGGCCTGCGCCTCTCCGAACTGGCGGCCCTGAATTTGGTCGATCTGGACATGAAGGAAGGCATGGTGAATGTTATCCGCGGCAAAGGCGGCAAGGATCGGCATTTGCCCGTGGGTAAACAGGCGCTGCTGGCCCTGGAACGCTGGCAATTTGAACGTACGAAGCTGCTGGCAGCGCGGGTGCAACCGGCCCTGTTTGTGACGCATCAGGGACGGCGCATGGGGGTACGCAATATTCAGTTGCGAGTGAAAGAGTGGGCGCGCAGACAGGGGCTGGAGACAAACCTGCATCCACATATGCTGCGTCACTCGTTTGCCAGCCACCTGCTGGAATCCAGTCATGATTTGCGCGGGGTGCAGGAGCTGCTGGGGCATGAGGATATTGCCACTACCCAGATCTATACCCACCTTGATTTTCAGCATCTGGCCGAGGTTTACGACCAGGCCCATCCTCGTGCACGCAAGAAAAAGAACTAGGGTGAAACTGAAAGCGTCATCCAGGCAAACATGCGAAAACGCCAGGAAACCGTTTGCGTTCTTTGAGTCTCTGCGAAGTTGGGTTGAAAAGATATGCACCCCTGTGTCGGGCCTGGTGTTATTAGCCTGCCTGTGCAGCAGTCCTGCCCACGCCAATCTTCTTTTAAACAGCGATGAACAGGCCTGGCTGAAGGCGCATCCGGTGATTCGATTTGCCGTCGATCCGGATTTTGTTCCTTTTGAATGGATAACAGCGAATGGCGAATACCGGGGTATGGCGGCAGATTATCTGGCCCTGGTAGAAAAAAAACTCAATATTCGTTTTCAGCGGGTGCATACAGAAAGCTGGTTAGATGCGATGGCCATGATTCGCCAGCACCGAGTAGACATGCTGCCTGCGCTGGTGCGCTCGCCAGAGCGGGAAAAATATCTGCTCTTTACGCCCCCCCATATTCTTGTCCCTGGAGTGCTGATTTCGGCGAAGGATTATGACAACATCGAACAGTTACAGGGCAAAAAAGTCGTCGTCGTGGGCGGCTATGTTTGGGATGATCTTATTGGCCATCATCGAACGGATGTGCATCTGATACGCGTGGAAAACACGCGTGACGGCATGGAGCTAACCGCCCTGGGTGCGGTGGATGCCATGGTTAGCGACCTGGCTTCGATCGTGCACACCTTGCGCGAAGACGCGTACAGTAATTTGCATATCGTCAGTTATTTACCGCACAGGCTGGAGTTGGGTTTTGCCGTGCGGGGTGACTGGGTCATGTTGCGTGAGATCCTGGCAAAAACCCTGGCCAGTCTGACAGAACAGGAAAAAAAGACCATTACAGAAAAATGGCTGACGTTAGAACAGACTGATTTCTGGCACAAGCCCGCGTTCTGGTACAGCATTCTGTCTGGTATGGCGGTGTTGTTAGTGAGCCTGGGGCTGGTTTTGATCTGGAATCGCATACTCAAACATCAGGTGGTATTGCGCACTCGGGCGCTGGAGAATGCGCAGATGCAGTTGATTCATGCAGAGAAAATGGAATCCATTGGCCGCCTGGCCGCAGGCGTTGCTCATGAAGTTAAAAACCCGCTGGCGATCATCCAGATGGCTTCGGATTTTCTCGCGCGAGAAGTCGCCGGGAACAAGGAGGCCCATGAAGTTGTTCGGGATATTGATGATGCCGTTGATCGGGCCAACATAGTAATCCGGGGCTTACTGGATTTTTCCAGGGGAGAAAAACTTGATCTGCGTCTGGCGGATATTAGCGAGGTCATAGAGCGCGCCCTGCAGCTGGTGGCCTATGATTTGCGCCAACATAATATTGAGGTTGTGACCAGGCTGGCTAAAGTTTTGCCAGCCATGCAAATTGATTCAGGTAAGCTGCAACAGGTGTTTGTCAATCTGTTCATGAATGCAGCCCAGGCGATGAAAACCGATGGTCGCCTGCAGATTAGCAGTCGTTTATACACGGTTGCGACTGAGCTTGAATTACGCCGTGATCGGGAGCATCACTTCCGCCTGGGTGAGGAGGTTATTCTGGTGGAGGTGGCCGACACTGGACCCGGTATTCACGAGTCTGATCAGAAAAAAATATTTGATCCATTTTTCACCAGCAAACCACTGGGAGAAGGAACCGGACTTGGTTTGCCCGTGTCACAGAACATCATCAGCCTGCATCATGGCATTCTGGATGTTCGTAATGGGGTTAATGGGGGCGCAGTGTTTACCATGCTGTTCAAAATAAACAAGGAGCTGTAATTATGAAAAAACGTATTTTGGTGGTGGATGATGAAGTCGCTCTGACCCGCATGGTAAAAATGAATCTGGAACGCAGTGGCGACGACTATGAGGTGCGTACCGAAAACCAGGGTGTGAAAGTGGTCGCGGCAGTGCGTGATTTCTGGCCGGATCTGATATTTCTGGATGTGATGATGCCGGACATGTCCGGTGACGAGGTTGCCCAGCAATTGCGAGAGGATCCTGTGCTGGCTGGAATCAAAATCGTATTTATGACCGCGATAGTGACCAAAGAAGAAACCAGCGAGATGAGCGGCAACATCGGTGGCAATGAGTTTCTGGCCAAGCCGGTAAAAACTGAAGAGCTGATCGCCACGATCGAAAGGATACTGGGTCCTGACCAATCATCGTAATCAATAATGATGGGGGATAATAAAGTAAAAGCTATTAAATAAAAATAAACGCTGAATATTTTATTGAATATTCAGAGTGGTTGAGCTATAAAGTTCGGCATGCAGAGAAAATTCATTGAAACGACTGTAGATGGTATTCGTGCCGGCATTCTCGATGCAGCCGAGGCGCGTTTTCGGATCTATGGTCTGAATAAAACCACCATGGCCGAAATTGCCCATGATATGGGCATGTCAGCCTCCAACCTTTACCGCTATTTTAAAAACAAACAGGATATTGCGGCGGCTTGCGCCTGTCGCTGCATCGATACCCAGGTCGGGCTATTGCGAGATGTGGTGCGCACGGGCGGGCTTTCGGCGGCAGATAAACTGGAGCGTTGTACGCTGGAGATGCTGCGTTATACCTGGGAAACGGCGCATGATCAGCCCCGGATCAACGAACTTGTCAACCACATCATCCTTGAGCACAGCGATCTTGTACATAACAAGGTGCGGGGGGCCTGCTCCCTGCTGGCGGAGGTGCTGGCCCAGGGCAATGAATCAGGTGAATTCGAGGTCAAGGATGTGGTAAAAACAGCAGAAACGGTGTATTGCGCTCTGAAAATGTTCCATGTGCCGATATTCATGAGTCTTTACAGCTACGAAGAACTCATGTCGCGGGCGCGGGATGTGGTTGCGTTGCTGATTTCCGGTTTGAGCGGGTGCCGATCGAAGCCGGATTAATAAAAAAATTTAACTGAAGCTGAATATTAATCACATTATTCAGACTTTAATGTTCAGGGAAATAACGGGGGAGTGATGAGTATGCGGCGACTGGAAGAGCATTTTGGCGAGTGGGTGTTGAAATACCGTTGGCCGGTGATCATCGTTTGTCTGGTGCTGGTCTTTCTTGCGGGAACAGGCATGAAAAATCTCGCCATGTCGACCGATTACCGGGTGTTTTTCAGTGCGGACAATCCTCAGCTGCAGGCCTTTGATGCGCTGGAAAATACCTATACCAAAAATGACAATGTGATGTTTGTGCTGACGCCGAAAAGCGGCAAAGTGTTCAGCCGTGATGCTCTGGAAGCCGTTGCTGCCCTGACCAAAAAAGCCTGGCAGCTACCCTACTCTATTCGTGTCGATTCGATTAAAAACTTTCAGTATACCGAAGCCAAAGACGATGATCTGATCGTCCGTGATCTGTATAAAAATGCGCAGCAGATGACAGACGCGCAGCTGAAAGAAATTCAGAAAATAGCCCAGGCGGAGCCCCTGCTGGCTGGAAGACTGATTTCGCCAGACAGCAAGGTGACGGCGGTTAACGCCACCATTCAGCTGCCCGGCAAGAATGAAATGACCGAGGTACCGAAAGTGGTGGCGGCTGCCCGTAAAATGGCGGACGAGATCCGCTCAGCTTATCCGCAGATGGAAGTCAGGTTAACGGGCATGATCATGATGAATAATGCCTTTTCGGAAGCTTCCATGGGCGATATGAAGAGTCTGGTGCCGCTGAGTTTTCTGTTGATGATGGTGTTTCTTGCGGTTCTGTTACGGGACTTTCAGCGGGGCTGGCCGGCCTTGCTTGCGATTGCGGCGAGCCTGGCAGGGATTGGCGCACTGGTGACTATGGTCAGTTTGCCCGTACCTATAGTGGTGATCCTGCTGCTGACGGGCTTTGCTCTGCTGTTGTGGTCGTTTCCGGCAACCATGTCAACCTTGCTGGTGATCCTGTTATCCATTATTGCCGCGATGGGCGTGGGTGGCCATCTCGGTTTTCCGATTACGCCGCCATCTGCATCAGCGCCGACTATTATCCTCACCGTGGCGATTGCCAATTCAGTGCATATTCTCATCACACTATTGTTTGAAATGCATCATGGCAAAGACAAGCGCACGGCGATTAATGAAAGCCTGCGAATTAATCTGCAACCGGTATTTCTCACCAGTGTTACCACCGTGATTGGCTTTCTGAGCATGAATTTTTCCGATGTGCCCCCGTTTCGGGAACTTGGAAACTTTGTCGCCTTCGGTGTGGTTGCCTCCTCCATTCTGTCGATTACCTTTTTACCAGCCCTGATGTCTCTGTTGCCGATCAAGGTCCGGATTTCTAAACAGGAGGATAAGGACGCTCTGATGATTCGGCTGGGTGATTTCGTTGTGCGCCGACGCAGCCAGCTGTTATTTGGAATGACTGCCCTGGTCATTGTGCTAGTCATATTTATTCCACGTAATCAGCTGAATGATGTTTTTGTACATTATTTTGATAAAACGGTAGCTTTTCGTATTAATGCGGATTACACCACCGACCATCTTACCGGAACCTATACGGCAGACTATTCCCTGCCCTCAGGCGAAAGTGGCGGCATCAGCAATCCGGCCTATCTGCATGAAGTGGATGCCTTCAGTAATTGGTGGCGGAAGCAGCCGGAAACCATGCACGTTAATACCTTTACCGATATCATGAAGCGACTGAATAAAAATATGCACGGGGATGATCCGGCCTGGTATCGTCTGCCGGAGAGGCGAGAACTGGCAGCGCAATATCTGCTTCTGTACGAGATGTCTCTGCCCTATGGCCTGGATCTCAATAATCAAATCAGTGTGGACAAGTCTAATACCCGGCTTACCATCTCTCTGAAAACCCTGTCGAGCAAGGAAGTGCTGGCACTGGACAAGCGTGCGCACCAATGGCTGCAAAAGAACACCCATATCATCAAGAACACGCTGGGCAGTGGTCCAACGCTGATGTTTGCCCATATCGGCCAGCGCAATATTGTCAGCATGTTGAAAGGCACCACCGTTGCACTGATTATGATTTCCATGATCCTGATCTTCGCCCTGCGTTCGTTCAAGATTGGTCTGGTAAGTATGCTGCCTAATCTGGTGCCGGCGGCAATGGGCTTTGGGCTGTGGGGTTTGCTGGTGGGTGAGGTCGGGCTGGCATTATCCATTGTTACCGGTATGACCCTGGGCATCGTGGTGGATGACACGGTACACTTTCTCAGCAAATATCTGCGCGCCCGGCGAGAAAAGGGGATGAGCAGTGAAGATGCCGTACGCTACGCATTTACTCATGTCGGTCGGGCGATGATTACCACCTCGGTGGTCCTGGTGGTGGGCTTCATCGTGCTGGCATTTTCCAGCTTTAAGCTGAATTCAGGCATGGGTCTGTTAACGGCTATGGTCATTGTCTTTGCCTTGATGGCCGATTTGTTTCTATTGCCACCCCTGTTAATGAAACTGGAAGGAAAAAAAGCATGAAAAAAATCACAGCTGTTTTTATTTTCTTGTTATTGGCATTCAATGCGCTGGCTGACGAGAATAATGCCGGAGCCGATAAGGGCGCCGAGCAAAAAGGACTGGCCATCGCCGTCGAAGCCGATAAACGGGATACCGGCTGGGGCGATCAGGTTGCCTCTTTGCAGATGATTTTGCGCAACCGTCATGGTGATAAAAGCCTGCGCGAAATGCATAACAAGAGTCTTGAAGTCAAAGGTGATGGTGATAAAACCCTGATCGTATTTGACCGTCCGCGCGACGTGAAAGGTACCGCCTTCCTGAGTTTTACCCATGCGATCAAGCCCGATGATCAATGGCTATATCTGCCGGCGCTGAAACGGGTCAAGCGTATTTCCTCCAGTAACAAGTCCGGCCCCTTCATGGGCAGCGAGTTTGCCTATGAAGATATTTCATCCCAGGAGGTTGAAAAATACAACTACAAGTTCATCCGGGACGATGTTTACAATGGACACCCGGTGTTTGTCATCGAGCGTTTCCCGCGTTACGAAAACTCGGGCTATACGCGCATGCTTACCTGGCTGGATAAGGAAACCTATAGCCCGCTGAAAATCGATTTTTATGACCGCAAGAATTCACGATTGAAAACCCTCACCTATCATGACTACAAACAGTACAAGGGCAAGTTCTGGCGGGCGGATCGTATGGAAATGATCAATCATGTGACCGGAAAAAGCACGACCCTGCTATGGACAAAGTACAAGTTTGGTACCGGTTTAAGTGATCGCGACTTCAACAGGAACAGCCTCAAGCGCGCACGCTAGGAGCCAATTTTGGGACAGATGCAATTTAACGCAAAGACGCGAAGGCGCAAAGATAGGCTATTTTCTTTCTTTGCGAACTCTGCGCCTTCGCGTCTTTGCGTTTATTCGTTTTTTTTAATCATGCTTGCTTGCCAGTCCGCATATGCACTGGAACAGGATTTCTCCGGCTATGTGGGGCTGGAATATCGGCATTTTCTCTCGCCGCCCTCCGATCCTCGCCAGCAGGGCGACAACCTCTCAGTGTCTATCGAGCCGGAATATTATTCTGAATGGGATAATGGCCAGCAGAGTTTTACCTTCACTCCTTTTGTGCGGCTGGATCAGGGCGATAACAAACGCAGCCACGCAGATATTCGTGAACTGATGTGGGTGAAAGCGGCCAATGACTGGGAACTGCATGTCGGCGTTGGCAAGGTCTTTTGGGGCGTGACGGAAGTCGTGCATCTGGTGGATATTGTCAACCAGACCGATCTGGTGGAGGATTTTTATCTGAATGAACGGCTGGGACAGCCGATGCTCAACCTGGTTTTGATTAAGGACTGGGGCACTCTGAGTATGTTTGTGTTACCCGGCTTTCGTGAACGCACCTTTCCGGGCATCCACGGACGGCCACGCAGTATCCCCTGGGTGGATACCTCGCAGACAGTTTATGAATCCTCACAGGGACGGCATCATGTAGATTATGCCGCGCGCTGGTCCAACACCTGGGGTGACTGGGATGTTGGTGTGAATTATTTCAACGGTACCAGCCGTGAGCCGCGCTTCACGCTGGGCAGCAACGGCGGTGAAGCCGTCTATATTCCGAATTATGATTTGATCAGCCAGTATTCCACCGACATCCAGGCGACCATCAATGCCTGGTTGCTGAAGTTTGAGGGCTATTATCGGCAAGGCCAGGGCGCAGCTTACTATGCGGCAACGGGCGGCTTTGAGTATAGTTTTTATGGTGTGCTTGAGAGCAATGTGGATGTGGGTATCGTCGTCGAGTATATGTACGATGAGCGTGGTGAAGCTGCGCCGACGCCGTTTCAGAATGATTATTTTATCGGTACACGTCTGAGCCTGAACGATGAACAGAGCAGCGAATTACTCGCCGGTATAATTCGTGATGCTGTTTATGACCGCTATTATTTCAGCCTCGAAGCCAGCCGTCGAGTGGGCGATAACTGGAAACTGTCTGTGGATGCCCTGAGTTTTTCCCAAACACCGGTTTATGATCCAGGTTATTCATTCCGCAATGATGACTACATACAACTGAAGTTACAGTACTATTTCTAAACCGTTAGTGGTGTTCCAAATGCCCGTCCACTGTTTGAATCACCGTTCGTGGTGAGCCTCGTTCGATGAGACTCACGACAGGCTTCGGCTTCGCTCAGGAGAGCCTTGTCGAACCTGTGGGCACAAAAAACCTGCCCAGCCTACAAAGGTTTTGCATCCGCTAAATAGCTGTTCCGAATACCAGTACACTTGTGAATTTTCACGTTCGTGGTGAGCTTGTCGAACCATGAGCGTGAAAATTCTGCGAATAGAGTACTTAGTCTATTTATCCTTCGACAAGGTTCTCCTGAGCGAAGCCGAAGGGCTCAGGACGAACGGTGATTCAAACAGTGTACTGGTCTTTGGAACGCTTATTTAGGTTTTAATTCCTGTCTTCAAATCAGTTGCAGGCGCAAGATGCCTTCCATTTTCTCGGCCGTTTCTGATTTACCGGTACGGCTGTCACCGACCAGGGCCACGGTGATGCTGACCTCGCTACTATTGTTATTCTGACGTTTACGCTTTTCTATCGCCTGGGTTTTAATCAGACCGATCAGATCCTTGGCCAGGCGCACCGGTCCTTCCTGCTCTACATCCTTGCGACTGCTGAAACCACAGCGTTTGATATCTTCATCCGGACTGCCTTCATAGGCACCAGCCATCAACTGACTATGGGCCACGCCAACCTTGAGTTCGCCGCGTGAAATGAGAATATTCATGTCGCCAATGAAGCCTTTTTCATTCGCGGAAAACTTTTCATACAGTTGCGGATGCAGCACTGTACCGTCACTGTCCTTGAGCAGGGGGAAAGGATTGGCCCAGTAACTGCTTTCTTTCGCACCCCGGTGGGTCTGGGTAGAGCCGGCGGCGACTCGTTCACCGAGGCGAAAATGTTGCAGAGCATCTTCGATATGCATGTCAGCCTGAATGGTGGATTTGTCGGGTTCGATCAGAGTGAAGTTGTTCATGTAGAGCAACACGTCCAGCGAATCGCCACGAAACAGTTCTGTTACATCGGTAACTGGAACGATCTGGCGGGCATTGGAACCGGTATCCTTGTTGTAACCTACTTCGCGTCCGGCCATTTGCATCTTGGCCTGGGTACTGAAACCGTCGAGACAGGCAAAAGCGCCAGTTTCGGTGCCATAGAAAACCGGTCGGGTGAGCTTGTCCGCGCCCTTGCGCAAGCTGATCTTGCCCATGTCGTCGGCCTTGATCAGCATTTCGGCGATATAAGGTTCATCATTTTCATCAAAGCGCACCACGTAGCGGGTGCAGCCGCAATGCAGCGGCAGATCACCATCGAGAATGGCGAGCACGTTGTGCAGGGTGAGCACCGGTTTCTTTGCGTAACCGAAATACTTCAACTCATCGATATTGGGCACCACGCCGATTAATACTTTATTCTTCTGATCGTAGTAATAGCCCAGATCTTTTTCGCCGGCATGGGGATCGCCAAAGAAGAACAGGCCATCGGCACGGCGTTCGCCTGTGATGTCCTTGATGCGGGCAAAAGGGAACAGGTTGAGCAGGCCCGGCTCCATTTCGATACAGCCGCGTGACTTGTGAATATAGGCAATAATCAATGAGGTACCTACTTGCAGGGGTACCGAGACCCAGTCCTTGCTGACAAAATGATCCAGATCCAGCGGGTTATGCGCCAGCTCATAAAAAGGTTTGGCGCGCTTGTTGGAGGGTGTGGAATAATCCACCCCGGTCTGGATATCGGCAGCGATGGTCAGTGGCACATGCGCCAGTTCAGTATAGTCGGCAGGATAATTAAAATAGTGTCCGGAAATTTCACCGGCGGTGACATTGGGCGAGGCATCCATGCCTGAACTACGGCGCACACCCTGCTCCAGGCCGACGTTATTGAGCAGCTGACGGCGGGTTTCGAGAATCAGATCGGACAGGGTACCGGCTTTGTCGGTGACCTTGTCTTTGACCGTATCAGGGGTTTCCAGGCCGGTGGAAACGACGTCATTCTGTAGCCGTACCAGCCGCGAGTAACCGCTGCCGCGGTAGTGGTGAAAGGCACCATCCATGAATTTTACCAGCTCACGCGCATGTTCCTTTTCTTTGGCGCTGTCAAAACCATGAGATTCGAGAATGTTGATCAGATCGCGTACCTTGACGGATTTGATATAGTCGATCTTCTGTTTGGCCTCGTGTTTTTGCACATCGGCTCGGTGTTGCAGATCTTCGATGAACTGGGATTTGTAGATTTTCAGGAAACGGGCAAAAGCCAGGCTGCGCAGCAACTGACTGGGTGTGCTGCAACCATCACGAATTTCAAGAATTTTTTCCATAGTGCCATCTTCAAAAGTAAAAGGAGAGGGATGATAAACCGTATTTATGGATAAGGCCAAACAGCTTATTTTAGCGGTGCATTACAAATTCTTAGGCTGAAAAAGAATGTCATACCAGAATTTCACTTCATCGTCTGCAAACGTACCCGATAGCCGCCGAACTTGCGTATATTCAACACGCCGCTATCGAGGATCAGGTACTGGCCTTTTATGCCGTTGAGTACACCGTTGATTTCAGGGGTTTTGTCAAAATTAAACGAGCTGACCTTGGCGGGATAGTGGTTTACCGGGAATTCGATATTCACCGGTGTTTCTGAGGCCAGCCGGGTTACGGCCCCGGCAGCCGATTCAGCCATCAGCTCATCGATTTCGTTTTTACAGATTGCCAATAGCGCATCACGTTTATCAGCCAGGTCAAGGGTTTCCGGTTTGCCCCTGAGCATCTTGCGCCAGTCGGTGCGATCGGAAATATGCTGTTTCAGAATCACCTCGATGCGGCCGGAAAGCAGGCGGTTTTTAACCCGAAATATCGGCAGCGCGCTACTCGCACCCTGATCGATCCAGCGTGTGGGGATCTGGGAACTGCGGGTGATGCCGACCTTGATGGCAGAGGAGTTAGCCAGATAGACAATGTGATCCTGCAAACAATGTTGCTCGCCCCATTCGGGTTCACGGCAACTGCCCTGATCATAGTGGCAAAGCTCCGGTTTGATAATACAGCTATCGCATTGGGCCAGCTTTTTAAAGCAGGGATAGCAGTAACCCTGGTTGAAACTTTTGCTGGTTTTGCGACCGCAGGCGAGACAGTGGATTTCGTTGACAAAATTCAAACTGATGGGCTGACCGATCAGGCTGTTCATGTCGACCCGTTCTTCATCGAGCGGCAAATGATACTGGACAGGCACTTCCAGCGACGTGAGCATTTTACGCAAGTGACCGGTGATTTGCATTCGCGTTATTTGTGGTAAGGCGCGCTTAGCTCGTGTACCGCATCGACAAAGGCCTTGGCGCGTTCGGGATCGACATGTTGGTGGATGCCGTGGCCGAGGTTGAAAACATGGCCGCTACCCGCGCCGTAACTTTCAAGAATAACGGCCACTTCCTGACGAATACGTTCAGGCGAGGCATAGAGCACACAAGGGTCCATGTTGCCTTGCAGCGCGACCTTGTCACCTACGCGTGCGCGTGCACTACCGATATCGATAGTCCAGTCCAGACCCAGGGCATCGGCACCGGTTTCGGCCTGGGCTTCCAGCCATTGAGCGCCACCCTTGCTGAAAATGACCAGTGGAATACGTTGACCGTCATGGCTGCGTTTTACGCCGTCGATGATCTGCTGCATATAACCCAGGGAAAACGCCTGATAGTCGCGGGTGGTGAGAACGCCGCCCCAGGTATCGAAGATCATCAGCGCCTGGGCCCCGGCTTCGATCTGGGCATTGAGGTACTCGATGATAGTGCGTGCCAGTACGTCCAGCAGGCTATGTAACAGCGCGGGCTGATCGTAGAGCATACCTTTGACCTTCGCATACTCCTTGCTGCTGCTGCCTTCGACCATGTAGGTGGCCAGCGTCCAGGGGCTGCCGGTAAAACCGATCAGGGGTACACGGCCATTCAGCTCTTTGCGGATCATGCTTACCGCATCCATGACATAAGCCAGTTCGGCGCCCATGTCCGGCACGCGGAGTTTGTCGATGGCGGCCTTGTTCTGCACCGGGTTTTTAAAACGCGGACCTTCGCCTTCGGAAAAATACAGTCCCAGACCCATGGCATCGGGAATGGTAAGAATATCCGAGAACAGAATCGCCGCATCCAGTTCGAAGCGATCCAGCGGCTGGATAGTCACTTCGGTAGCGTATTCAGGATTCTTGCACAAGGCCATGAAGTCACCGGCCTTCTGGCGCGTTGCGCGGTATTCAGGCAAATAGCGGCCTGCCTGGCGCATCATCCACACCGGTGTCACATCAACGGGCTGTTTTAACAAAGCCCGCAGGAAACGATCGTTTTTCAGTTCACTCATATTTTCTTTTTAACGCTAAGGCGCAAAGGCGCGAAGGTCGCAAAGGTTTTAAACAGGATGTCTTGATTCATTCGAATATCCGGGTGAAGCGGTATAGAGTCAGTATGACGACATGAACCCATCAAGGTTTCCTGCTTTTTCACTTTGCGTTCTTTGCGCCTTTGCGTCTTAGCGTTTAATCCTTTTTCAGTTAGACGTTGAGATAATCAAGGATGCCTTCGGCTGCCTGGCGGCCTTCGTAAACGGCAGTAACTACCAGATCCGAGCCGCGTACCATATCGCCACCCGCGAAAATTCTGGGGTTGCTGGTCTGGTATTTATATGTCTGCAGTGCAGGCGCTTTTACCCGGCCGCGTTCATCCAGTTCGATAGCGTGTGCCGCCAGCCAGTCGGGCGGGCTGGGACGAAAACCAAAGGCGATAATCACCGCATCGGCCATGATGATTTCTTCGGAGTCGGGAATCGGTTCCGGTCGACGGCGGCCACGCTCGTCCGGCTCACCCAGTTGAGTGGTGACTACCTTGACGCCTTCGACTCGTTGATTGCCGACGATTTCAATGGGCTGGCGGTTCCAGAGAAATTGCACCCCCTCTTCACGGGCATTGGTGACTTCGCGCTTGGAGCCGGGCATATTGGCTTCATCGCGCCGGTAAGCACAGCTTACCGAGAAGGCACCCTGACGAATCGAAGTGCGGTTACAGTCCATTGCAGTATCGCCGCCACCGAGTACCACCACATGCTTGCCATCCATACTAATGAAGTCGGTGGGATCTTTTTCCAGCTTGAGACAGCGTTTGACGTTGGAAATGAGAAACGGCAGAGCCTCATGGACGCCGGGAAGATCTTCGCCGGGAAAGCCGCCTTTCATGTAATTATACGTCCCCATGCCAATGAATACGGCATCATGTTGCTCAAGAAGCTGTTCCAGCGTGGTGTCCTTACCGACTTCGGTATCGAGAACAAACTCTACGCCCATGCCTTCGAGTACCTGACGGCGTTTTCTGACGATTTTCTTTTCCAGTTTGAATTCGGGAATACCAAAGGTCAGCAGGCCGCCAACCTCCGGATTGCGATCATAGACTATGGGCTTAACACCGTTGCGTACCAATACGTCAGCACAGGCGAGTCCGGCGGGACCGGCACCAATAATGGCAACCCGTTTGCCGGTTTTCTGGACACCATCAAGATCCGGTCGCCAGCCCTGGGCAAAAGCGGTATCGGTAATATATTTTTCAATTGCGCCGATAGTGACTGCGCCGAAACCATCGTTGAGCGTACAGGCCCCTTCGCACAGCCGGTCCTGCGGGCAGACGCGACCGCAGATTTCCGGCAGGGAATTAGTTTGGTGACATAGCTCAGCCGCTTCAGTGATGTTGCCTTCTGCGATCAGCTTGAGCCAGTTGGGAATATAGTTGTGTACCGGACACTTCCATTCACAATAAGGATTGCCGCAGGCCAGGCAGCGATCCGCCTGCTCAGAGGCGCGTTCAACATCGAACTGACCGTAAATTTCACAGTATTCCTTCTTGCGCTCAGCCGCCGGTTTCTTGTCCGGTTCGTGGCGTTTGATCTGAATGAATTGAAAGTTATTTCCCATAAAGTTTGGTTTCTGGTTGCTGGGGACGGGTAGCTGGGCTCATGATCCTGGCTACCTGTCCATCAATTAAATAGAAGTATTCGAATATCTAAATCCTAAAAATAACAGGGCGGTTTTTCCCGGCCACTAGCTACCCATCATGCCGCTGCCTGTTGCAGATCTTCGAGCAGATCTTCCAGCGAGGCGGCCTTCGGTGTCACCAGCCAAAATTTACCGGCGGTATCGGCAAAGTTGTCGAGAATGGTCTGGCCGTGAACGCTGCCGGTCTCACGTACAAATTCTTCCAGCACATCACGCAGGTGGTTGCGATAGGCTTCCATGTGTTCGGACGCGATGCGCTGAATGTCGATGTCCTGATTGATGCAGTCGACAAACTGGTTGGCGACATCGTAGACATAGGCAAAGCCGCCGGTCATGCCGGCGCCAAAATTGGTGCCGGTAGGACCGAGTACGGTGACGGTGCCACCGGTCATGTATTCACAGCCATGATCACCGATACTTTCCACAACGGCATTGCAACCGGAGTTGCGTACGGCAAAGCGTTCGCCAGCTGCCCCCGCCGCGAACAGCTTACCGCCGGTGGCGCCGTAGAGACAGGTATTGCCCATAATGGGGGTGGATACGGAATCAAAGACGCTGCCTGCGGGATGACGCAATACCAGTTTGCCTCCGGCCATGCCTTTACCCACGTAGTCGTTGGCATCGCCTTCGAGATACATATGCAGGCCACCGGCGTTCCAGACGCCGAAACTCTGTCCGGCGGTACCGGTAAGTTTCAGAGTAATGGGATGGTCCTGCATGCCGTTGTTGCTATGGCGCACGGCGATTTCACCGGACAGGCGCGCGCCGATAGAGCGGTGAATGTTCTGTACCTGATAGCTGAATTCACCCCCGGACAGGGTTTCAATCGCAGGTAAGGCATCGGCCACCATTTGTTCGGCCAGCTCACCCTTGTCGAAGGGTTGGTTATGCGGTTCGCTGCAGAATTGCGGTTTATCCTCGGGTACGCCACCATCACTAAGCAGCGGACTCAAATCCAGATTCTTCTGTTTGGCGGTGTCGCCTTCAAGCAGTTCCAGTAAATCGGTGCGACCGATGAGATCGCTGAATTTCCGACAGCCCAGTTTTGCCAGCAGTTCACGCACCTCGCGGGTGATGAAGCGGAAATAGTTCATGACCATCTCTACCTGGCCGATGAAGTGCTCGCTACGCAGGACACCGTCCTGGGTGGCAATGCCGGTGGCGCAGTTGTTGAGATGACAGATGCGCAGGTATTTGCAGCCCATGGCCACCATCGGTCCGGTGCCGAAGGCAAAACTTTCCGCTCCGAGGATCGCGGCCTTGATCACGTCCAGGCCGGTTTTCAGGCCGCCATCGGTTTGCAGACGCACCTTGTCGCGCAGGTCGTTGGCGCGCAGCAGCTGGTGTGTTTCGGACAACCCCAGTTCCCAGGGTCCACCGGCGTATTTAACCGAGGTCAGGGGCGAGGCGGCGGTGCCGCCGTCATAGCCGGAGATGGTAATGAGATCCGCATAGGCTTTCGCGACACCGGCGGCAATGGTGCCCACGCCCGCTTCCGCCACCAGTTTCACCGAGACCAGAGCTTCGGGGTTGACCTGCTTGAGATCAAAAATGAGCTGGGCCAGATCTTCGATGGAGTAGATATCATGATGCGGCGGTGGTGAGATCAGGGCCACGCCGGGTTTGCAGTAACGCAATTCGGCGATCAGATCGTTGACCTTGTGACCGGGCAACTGACCACCTTCGCCGGGTTTGGCGCCCTGAGCCACTTTAATTTGCAGGACTTCGGCTGAACGTAAATAAGCCGGGGTGACGCCAAAGCGACCGGAGGCCACCTGTTTGATCTTAGAGCGTTTCGGTGTGCCGTAGCGGATGGGATCTTCACCACCTTCACCCGAATTGGAGCGGCCGCCCAGACGATTCATGGCTTCGGCCAGAGTTTCATGCGCTTCAGGTGACAGCGCGCCAAGGCTCATGGCCGCCGAGTCGAAGCGCTTTAGAATATCTTCTTCCGTTTCGACTTCATCCAGTGGCACCGGGCGGGTATCGTTGCGCAGTTTCAGCAGGTCGCGCAGGGACAGGGCCGGGCGCTCATTCACCTGTGCGGCGTAATCTTTATACGTGTTGTAGTCGCCTGTTTTGACGGCCTTTTGCAGAGTTTGCACTACATCCGGGTTATAGGCATGGTCTTCGCTGCCGTGGATAAATTTCAGCAGGCCACCCTGATCAATCGTCTTGCGGGTATTCCAGGCCAGCTGGTGCAGACTGCGTTGTTCGCCTTCCAGATCTTCAAAACGTGCACCCTGAACCCGGTTGGTGGTGCCTTTGAAGCAGAATTCGACCACCTCCTGATGCAGGCCGACCGATTCAAACAGCTGCGCACCGCGATAGCTGGAAATGGTGGAAATGCCCATTTTCGAGGTGATTTTGTAGAGTCCCTTGTTGATGCCCTTGCGATACTGGGCGTCCAGCTTGCAGGCATCTTTTTCAGTAATTTCACCTGTGCGCACCAGATCGCGGATTACTTCATAGGCCAGATAGGGGTACACGGCAGTGGCGCCGTAACCGATAAGCGCGGCGAAATGATGGGAGTCGCGCACGCTGCCGGATTTCACCACGATGTTCGCGTCACAGCGCAGACCCTCGGCGATTAGCCGGTGATGAATAGCGCCAGTGGCGAGTAGTGCGTGTACGGGCAGGCTGTCCGGCTGGATATCAAAGTCACTGATGACCAGGATAACGGTGCCATCTTTAACTGCCGCCACCGCCTCATCGCAGATGGCCTGCAGAGCGTCCTCAAGATGTTGTTCCAGTGGCCGGTTGAGGTTGATAGCGCAGTTTTTGTAATCGGGGTTTTTCTCACCCAGGGCAAGCAATTGGTGGAACTTGCTGCTGGAGAGTACCGGCGAATCTACCAGCAGGCGGTCGGCATGTTCCTGGGTTTCCTCGAACATATTGCGTTCACGACCGAAGCAGGTTTCCAGCGACATGACGACCTGCTCACGAATGGGGTCGATGGGCGGGTTGGTAACCTGGGCAAACTGCTGGCGAAAATAATCGTAAGGTGAGCGCAGTCTGCGCGAAAGCACCGGGAAGGGTGTGTCGTCGCCCATGGAGCCAATCGCTTCCAGGCCGTTTTCCGCCAGTGGCCGAATCACCTGGTCGCGTTCCTCGAAGCTGACCTGAAACAGTTTTTGATATACCACGGCCTGTTCGGAGGATAACAGACTGTCACAGCTTTCTTCGGACAGTTTCGATTTCAGGCGCAGGGAACGTTTGACAATCCAGTCTTTGTATGGCCGGGCAGTTTTCAGCCGGGTATCGATATCTTCCGGCATCAACAGTTCGCCGGTTTGGGTGTCCACCGCGACCATTTGTCCGGGTTTCAGGCGGCCCTTGCTGACAACATCTTCAGATTGGTAGTCATAGACGCCGATTTCAGAGGCAAGGGTGATATGCCGATCTTTGGTGATGACCCAGCGCGCCGGGCGCAGGCCATTTCGATCCATGGAACAGGCGGCGTAGCGGCCATCGGTCATAACAATACCGGCCGGACCGTCCCAGGATTCCATGTGCATGGAGTTGTATTCGTAGAAGGCACGCAGATCGGCATCCATGGTTTCGACGTTCTGCCAGGCCGGGGGAATCAGCAGACGCATGGCGCGAAAAAGATCCATGCCGCCGGCCAGCAGGGCTTCGAGCATATTGTCCAGACTTTTGGAGTCAGAACCACTCATGGAGACCAGCGGGCGCACGTCTTCCATGGGAATGTGTGGCGATTCGAACTTGTGGCCGCGTGCGACCGACCAGTTGCGGTTGCCCTGAATGGTATTGATTTCACCGTTGTGCGCCAGATAGCGGAAGGGTTGAGCCAGTCGCCACTGAGGCCAGGTGTTGGTGGAGAAACGCTGGTGGAAGACGGCGGTGGCGGATTCCATTTTCGGATTATTCAGATCCTGATAGAACACCGGCAGGTTTTCCGGCATCACCAGTCCCTTGAAGGAAATGACCGAGGACGAGAGGCTGGGAACGTAGAACATTTCATCGTTCTGTTCGATGGCCTTCTCGCTGCGCCGCCGTGCGATATATAAATGGCGCTCGAAGGTGGTTTCATCCATGCCTTCGGCGGCATTGACAAAAATCTGTTCAATCTGGGGCAGGGTTTTCAACGCCTCTTCACCGCAGGCGGCGGTATCGGTAGGCACTACGCGCCAGCCCTGTACATCCAGCCTTTCTTTTTCCAGTTCGGTTTCAAGGATTTTACGGGCGTTATCAGCAAGCTCGGTTTCCGTATTCAGGAACACCATGCCCACAGCATAGAGTGGTGTCAGGCTAAAGCCCTGCTCTTTGGCGACAGATTGCAGAAAACTGTCGGGCTTTTTCAGCAGCAGGCCGCAACCGTCGCCGGTTTTGCCATCGGCGGCGACCGCGCCGCGGTGGGTCAGGCGTGCCAGTGCGCCAATGGCGGTTTCCAGCAACCAGTGGCTGGCCTTGCCGTCCATCTGGGCAATCAGGCCAAAACCACAATTATCCCGTTCAAATTCAGGACGATAGAGACTGTTTTCTAGCTTGGGCTGTGTACTCACTCTGATTCTGATACCTTGCGTAAATAATATTCAGGTGCATGCGTGGTCCGCAGGCAAAAGGGCCAGACAGTATACCGGATCTGGCCGCCTGGCTTCAATCTTCCCATGACTTCGTAGCTCACGGAAAGCCGGTGTTCCAATTAAAGGTTGATGGGTTTCCCTCGGGACTTCGCGCTTTGCTCTAGCCATCGTTGGCTGGAAAACCTACTGGAGTTCGGCTTGAATGCTGGCAAAACTGCGCGGCCAGGGCCGGGTTTTACGCAGGCTGTCTGGCAGTTTTGCAATAGCGGCTTTGGCGCGGGTGTAATCGGGATAACTATGATAAACCAGAATGTACCAGGGGCGCTTATTGCGGGTGGTGCGGTAATAAACCGCCTTGCCAGCAAGTTTGTGTCGTTGAATGAAACGCAGAATGCCGGCTTCTGTCCGGCCACCCAATAGTTGCAACGTGTAATGGCTGGGGTCCTGGCTCCAGAGCCAGGCGGCGCTAGTGGTTTTGTCGCTGGCCGCTGGCGGCGCTGTTGAAATGACGCTAATCGCGGCGGGCGGCGGCGTGAGGGCCGGTTGTCGGATGAGTTTCTGAATATCGGCAAAGTGGCGGATCCAGGGCTTGATGGCAGGGATCTTTTTAGCCAGCGTGTTGGCAGCGCGTTCCGCTTGTGCACGGTTGGGATAACGACCCTGGATCAGGGTATACCAGGGTTGCCGGTTACGCAGACGGGCAAACCAGGCAAGTTCCGCCTGTTGCAGGCCTCGTCGTTTTATAAAGGTCCGCAGGCTCTCTTTATGTCGGCTTCCCAGCAGTTGCAGGGTGAAGTGTGCTGGATTCTGTTTGCTAATCCAGCTTTCATCCTTGAGACCCCGGTTGCTGCGGTGGGGAGCTTTGCCAGTTTTTGGTGTACTTGTGGCGACGACGTTGAAGCGGGCCTCAGCTTTTTGTTTGCTGAGCGGATCCTGCAGACGGACTTTCCAGTTATCCGGTTTACGGCCCACGCTGATGTACAGTTCCATTTTAACGGGGCTGATAATGTTGACCTGCTTGCTGGAGAGGGTTTTGTGCCCGCCGGACCAGAATACCGTGACGTCCATATCCTTGCTAAAATGCTTACCGAGGATAGTAATGGTTTGCGGTTTGGCGCTGCTGTTGACCGGCTTCGGGGTGACGGCAGAAATAATGACAGCGGTGGGAGGGGATGGGGCTACAGTGGGGGCTGGTGTGGCTGGCTGAGAGGGTTCAGATTTAGATTTAGGCTCAGGCTCAGGTTTGGCGGTGGCGGCTGTCGGTTTTATGGTTTCTTTGTTTGTCTCTGGGGCCGGTTCTGGCGCAGATATGCGGGCTGCCGGGCTGGTTTTTTCCGTACTGATCGCGGCGGGTGTTGCGGTTGCGGTTTCGCTATCCGTCGTTTCTGTTGTTTGCGGGCTTTGTTCCGGCTTTGTCGTCGGTGTTTCCAGCGCGGATATTTCCAGGGAAGGTGTTTCCGGGGGTACAGGCTCCGGCGTACTCGCAATAACGCTGGGGGTCGGTTTTTCCGGAACCGGTAAAGGGATGCTGACAGTTTTCTGTGATGGGTTGTCGGCTTCGAAAAGAGCGTTGATATTATCCTGGTAAGCCAGAACCAGGCCTATCAGCACAACGGCAGCAAGCGCGAGTGCCATGTGCCTGAGTTTAACTCGCCCGAGTCCGGCAGGGAGATTGAGTCTTAGAAATTTCAGGTTTGGGCGAAAATCAAGCCGCGGAGTGTGAAAATCCTTGACTGCCTGATCCAGTTTGTCGCCGTTAAGAATCAGATGTGCGCATTCATTGATGCGCGCAGGAATACCGCCGGAGTTACGAAATATTTTATGCAGTTCCTTGCTGCTAAACGGCAGTGCGTCCTGCAAGCCGGCAACCTGCAGACGATGGCGGATATAAGCTACGGTCTGTTCCTCGTTGAACGGCGGAATGCTCATGCTGTGGGTGATGCGTTCACGCAGGCCCTGTATGGCCGGGCTTTGCAGCATGGTTTCAATCTGCGGATCGCTGAACAGAATGATGCGCAGAAGATTACCGTCACTGGCTTCGGCATCGGCCAGATTAAACAGGGTTTCCAGCGCATCCTGGGGCAGGACATGGGCGTCGTCGATGAGCAGCAGGGGTATTTTTTGCTGATGATGCAGAGCGGCAATATGCCGATAGAGCGCATCCTGCAGCGCCGCAGGATCATCATCCTGGCCGCGCAGGCCAAAGCCACTGGCGATGGCCTGCAACAGTGCGTTGGCATCCATCATGGGGTTGGCGTTGACCTGGCTGACGAGAGTATCCTCGTCGGTATTGAGCAGGAAACGTTGCAGCAGACTGGTTTTGCCGATACCTTTGGAGCCACTGATGATCAGCAGCAGTTCACTGTAACGGGTGAGATGTTCGAGCATGTTGAGCCGCTGCAGACGCTCGGCATCGAGATAGACAAAACGATCTTCATGCCGCGCCGAGAAAGGCGCGCAGCTGAGGCCATAGCGTTCGACATAGAGCGGCACGGGGTTGCTGATACCGGCATCTGCGGCTTGGGTGCTGTCATTAGCCTTCATGTCAGGTGTTCCTGGCCCTGTATGAAGACTACTTTATACCCGCGTGCAAGCTGCTTGTCACGTATTTGCGTAAGTGCAGATTGCGCCGCTTCGAGATCGGGAAAATGTTCACGCTTGATGCGTCCTGCTGCATTCTGTTGCCCCCATTCACGCACCACCGCCCAGCCGCCCAGCAGATCTTTTTCCAGAATCAGCTGGTAATAACGGGGTGGTTTATTTTCCATAAAACCTGTTTGCATATAGATGCGCATTGTATTTAAGGGACGAGGTTCGAGGGACGAGTGACGAGGAAAACCGGGTAAGACATAATTGATGATCTCTGAAGTATTTTGGCGATAGTTTCTGAGTATAAGTTCCAGATCTTCACAGGTTGTCTGCCCGTGCCCGAAGTCAGTGAATAAATGCTGTTCCTCATCACTCGTCCCTGTTTCAGGTCAACTCCTGCGGATCAAAAATACGTCGATATTCGCTGATAGCATAGCGGTCGGTCATACCGGCGACGTAGTCGGCGACGGTGCGTGCTCGGCCATGGTCGCCAGTTTCGCGTTCGGCATTCCTGATAGTTTGTTGATGTTCCGGTTTAAGCAGCAGGGGATCCTCCATGAAGGCGCTAAACAGTGAGTGAATAATGCGACCGGCCTTGGCCGACATGCGATGCACGCGGTAATGCTGATAGAGTTCCTTGCGTAGAAACTGTTTTAGTTGCAGGTTGGCGGCCTGCATGTCTTCGCTGAAGTTGATCAGACTGCCGTCATGCTGGCGCACGGCGTCGATGTCGGCGGGTGAATGACGTTTCAATGCGGCTTCGCTGGTTTCTACCAGATCTACCACCTGGCGGTTGATCATGCGGCGGATAATTTCATAGATCAGTTGGCGACCGTTCAGCTTGCTGTAACGGGCGGTGACTTCATCATATTGATCACGAAACAGACGGATGTCGAGCAGCTGTTCAATCTGGATCAGGCCCGAGCGCAGGCCGTCATCGACGTCATGATTGTTATAGGCGATTTCATCGGCCAGATTGACTGCCTGGGCTTCCAGGGAAGGCTGGGTCTTATCGATGAAGCGCTGGCCAAGCTCGGCCAGTGTTTCGGCATTTTTCAGCGAGCAGTGTTTGAGAATGCCTTCGCGGGATTCAAAGGTGAGATTAAGGCCGCGAAACTCGGCATAGCGTTCTTCCAGTTCATCCACGGTGCGCAGGGATTGCAGGTTATGTTCAAAACCGCCGTACTCCAGCATGCACTGGTTGAGGGCTTCCTGACCGGCATGGCCAAAGGGGGTATGGCCCAGATCGTGTGCCAGGGCAATGGTTTCACAGAGTTCTTCATTGAGGCTGAGAATGCGGGCAATGGTTCGTGAGAGCTGGGCGACTTCAATGGAATGGGTCAGGCGGGTGCGGAACATATCGCCTTCGTGGTTGACGAAGACCTGGGTTTTGTATTCGAGTCGGCGAAAGGCGGCGGAGTGGATAATGCGATCACGATCGCGTTGAAACTGGCTGCGGTAGGTGGGGGTGGCTTCGGGGTAGCGGCGTCCGCGTGAGCTGTTGTCGTTGGCGGCATAGGGAGCAAGATTCAGCATGACTATTCCTGGTCACTATTGATGGCGCGATGGGCTTTGATAGTCTGCTCTAGGTTGCGGGGATCGAATTCATGGGTGACAAAGGCATCGCCCGGCGCGTGGTACAGGACCAGGTTGATTTTTCCGGCGCGGACTTTTTTGTCTACCGCCATGAGCTCAATGAAACGGGCATAGCTCATGCTGGATGGCGCGCGGGTGGGCAGGTTGGCGCGATCGATAAGATCTTCAACCCGCTTGACATCATTTTCATTCAGCCAGCCTTCGCGCATGGATAGATCGGCAGCCATGAGCATACCTACGGCAATGGCTTCACCGTGTAGCCAGTTGCCATAACCGGTCCCGGTTTCAATCGCGTGGCCGAATGTGTGGCCGAGATTGAGCAGGGCGCGAATGCCGCTTTCCTTTTCATCGGCGGCGACGATATCGGCCTTGCACTGACAGGATGTTTCAATGGCTTCGGCAAGGTAATCAGGATCGCGGGCCAGCAATTTGTCCATGTGTTGTTCCAGCCAGCGACTGAATTCGTCTTTCTGGATGAGTCCGTATTTGATGACTTCGGCCAGACCTGAACTGAGTTGTTGGTCGTCGAGCGTATCCAGTGTGTCGGTGTCGATGATGACCGTCTGGGGCTGGTGAAAGGCACCGATCATATTTTTGCCGAGTGCGTGATTGACGCCGGTTTTGCCACCAACGGATGAATCCACCTGCGCTAACAGGGTAGTGGGTATTTGAATAAAGGCCACGCCACGTTGGTAACAGGCGGCGGCAAAACCGGTCATGTCACCCACTACACCGCCGCCCAGTGCCACCAGGGTGCAATGACGATCAAAATGATGGCTCAGCAGACCCTCAAAAATCATGTCCAGGGTTTGCAGGTTTTTATACTGCTCGCCATCCGGCAGAATGACGGATTGACACTCATAGTGGCTGAAGGCTGCCAGGGTTTTTTCCAGATACAGCGGAGCCACCGTTTCATTGCTGACGATCATGACCTGGGTGCCGGAAACGGCTGGCGCAATCAAATCTTTCCGCCCCAGCAGGTCGCGGCCAATATGGATGGGGTAACTGCGCTGGCCCAGTTCAACATGAAGAGTTTTCATTGTTTGCCTGTTGTTGTTAACGGTAAGGAAAGTATAAAAGATTATATTTAACTATTCAGCACAGACTGGCCACTCTCGATAAAGTACGGTGGGCAGGAGGTTAACGTTATCAACAGCCCTTCCAGGGGCTTTCATTATGCTACCGCATTCAGCGGGGGGTGGTTGATTTGGAACATTCGCTTTAAAGCGGAAAGTCGTCAAGGGCAGAAATAATTCTGCTCACCGTGTGGTTGATGCTGTGTTGGTCGGTATTGATGATGAGATGTGCGGTTTCACGGTACAGCGGTTCGCGCAGGCTCATTAATTCTTCGAATTTTTTGCGCGGATTCCCGGTTTGCAGCAGGGGCCGGTTACGATCATGATGGGTGCGCTTGAGGAGCTGATCGATCTCGGCATGCAGGTAGATAACAATGCCGCGATCATGCAGGTGCTGGCGGTTTTCCGCCCGGAGAACGACGCCACCGCCCGTAGCCAGAACCAGTTGTTTGCGTTGGCTAAGTTCATCAATAACGGCCATTTCGCGTTGTCGGAAACCTTCTTCCCCCTCAAGATCAAAAATAAGCGGGATATTCGCGCCAGTGCGGATCTCGATTTCGTGATCACTATCGACAAAGTCCAGGTCCAGGGTTTTCGCCAGCTGGCGGCCAATAGTGGTTTTACCCGCACCCATAGGGCCGATAAGAATAATTCGCTGTGGCTGATTCATGAGGCGTTGAAATTAAGCGTGACTCCGGCTGTCATACCGGAGTATGAAGACCTAGAGCCTGATATTCTCCTGTAAAATTTTCGGGGTAATGAAAATCAGCAGTTCCTTCTTGTCATTGACATCCACGGAGTTACGGAATAGTGCGCCAACGATGGGCAGGTCACCGAAGAAGGGAATCCGGTTAATGGTTTTACTCTTGGTTTGTTCGTAGATACCGCCAAGGACCACGGTCTCGCCATTATTGACCAGCACTTCGGTCTGTACGCTCTGGGTGTTGATGGGCGGAACGCCATCGACCAGATTACCAAAGTCCGGCTGATCCTTGCGCACATCCAGGGTCATGATGATTCGGCTGTCGGGGGTGATCTGCGGGGTCACCTTCAGTTCCAGCACAGCTTTCTTGAAGGCCACAGTGGCCGCGCCGCTGGAGCTGGCCTGGCGATAGGGAATTTCCTGGCCAGCGGTGATAATCGCTTCCTGCTGGTTTGAGGTGATCACGCGGGGACTGGAGACGGTTTCCGATGAGCCTTCCAGCTGGGCGGCGGACAGTTCCAGATTGATCAGGGTACCGAAAGGCAGGCGTGCCATGGCCAGACCGATACTACCGGCACTTCTGCTGGTGACCGGCAGATCGACATTCCATTGATCCGTCAGCATCAGGGTATCGTTGTTGATCAATTGCCGGGTGGCTTCAGCACTGCCTGACATGACTCGTTGGCGGCCATCACTGCCGGTGTAATTACGAGTCACACCGAAACGTACGCCCAGCTCCAGTTTGAAGTTGGTGCTGGCGAGAACGATACGGGATTGAATCAATACCTGACGCACGGGTATGTCCAGTTCTTCTACCATCGCCGCAATGGCATCAATGTGTTCGGCGGTATCCTGAACCAGCAGTTTGTTGGTGCGTGAATCGACAATGACAGAACCGCGCGATGAAAGCAGGGCCGTGTCTTTCTTTTTGAAGAGTTGAGCCAGTTTTTCCGCCTTGGCGTAATTTATCTGGATAGTTTGCGATTCGAGTGGGGCCAGTTCCACGATCTGTTTGCTGGCTTCCAGCTCAAGTTTTTCGCGTGCGGCAATTTCTTCAGCCGGCGCTATCAGCATGACATTGCCGGTCTGGCGTTTGGCCAGGCCCTTGGTTTTGAGAACGATATCCAGCGCCTGATCCCAGGGTACGTTTTTCAGGCGCAGGGTGATGTTACCCGAAACGGTATCACTGGTCACCATGTTGATGCCGGTGAAGTCGGCCAGCAGTTGCAGTACCGCGCGCACTTCGATGTTCTGGAAATTCAGCGACAGACGCTCGCCGGTGTAACCAAACTGGCGTTTCTTTTTCTTCTCGTCTACGGTTTTAACAATCGGCTTGATGTCGATGGTCAGTTTTTCATCGGCCTGATAGGCGATATGATCAAACGGACCGCTGGCGGTAATCACCAGGCGTACATCGTTACCCAGGTTAAAAGCATCGATGGTCTTTACCGGGGTGGCGAAATCAATGACATCCATACGCCGTTCCAGATCTTCAGACAGGGCGCTGTTCTTGAATGTGACCAGAACTTCCTGGCCATGTTTTTTTATGTCCACGGCGGTATTGGGATCGGCAAGGGTGACGACGACACGACCTTCGCCCTTTTCTCCCCGGTGGAAATCGATGTTAAGAATATTGGCGGATGAGCCTGGCTGTGAGGATAGCTTCATACCACCATCTGTATTGCCCTGGCTGCTGAAAGATGAGAAGGAGTTGTCATTCAGCGTGATAATGACGCTGTTGCCCTCTACCGCGGTGTTGTAGCCCACCAGTTTGGAAAGATTAACCACTACGCGGGTGCGATTGCCGGCCTGTATGGCGGTAATGCTACGGGCAACGCCTACGCCAATGGGCGTGGTTTTGGTTGGCAGGTTGACGCTGGTTGAGGGGAAATCAAAAGCAATACGAGCAGGCTTATCAATGGTAAAGCTGGCCGGCTCCTGAACTTTCTGGGTCATGGACAGGCGGATCTGGATCTTGTCACCGGGCAGAGTGTTATAGGTAATATTATTGAGTTCGTTGCTCGGTGCCTGATTTGCCGCCTGTGAGGGGCTGGAAACCGATATCAGCAGAGCCAGAATCATGACGAGCCAGTGACAATAGTTACTACGCCAGCAAGAGCTGCGGTGGTGAGTTATTTTATTTTTCATAGATAAATTCATGTGTTGCTACCCCATCAAGGCGTCATTCAGTCAGTTGCAGGGAGACTTTGCGATCGATCCAGCCACCCGTACCATTCGGTATGATTTCTTTTATTACTATTGTGGTTTCCGAAATCGACAGGATTTCGCCAAAATTCTGCCCCAGGTGATTGCCGGGTTGTACGCGGTAAACCGTGTTATCCGGAGCGGCAATCAGGCCCCAGCGTTTGCCGTTGCGCTCAAGGTTGCCAACAAAAACCAGCGAATCCAGCGGGAACTGTTCCAGCGCCTCAAGTTTTCGGTTGCTGTCTGGACGCAGGCCATTATCCATAGCTGCGGTCTGTTTTTTGTCTTCTTCAATTAAGGGAGAAAAAGGATCGCGCAGATTAGCGGGATCGTAGGTAAAGGATTCATAGGGCTTGATTTCAGGCAGACCCTTGATCCGCCCTTGTTTGCGAGCTTTGACATCATGGATATATGAAGTGAGATCTTCATGGTGATCGCCGCTACAGGCGACCAGAAACAGCAGCACAGCAATCTGCAATGCACTGAAAATGCCTTTTGCCGCTTGTCGTAAATCATTCAGTATATTCATGCGATTCCGTCAGATAAGGTGCTTATCTTCTTCGTCCCCTGCGATTTTTGTTTTTTGAGGAACGGAGTTGTGCAATTTCATTTTCATCCAGGTAGCGATAGGTTTTGGCAATTACGCGCATGGTCAGAGTGTTCTTGCCGTCTTTGGTTGTGCCCCGGTTATTTTCTTTAATGGATATATTGTGCAGAGTCACGATCCGCGGTAGTGCCGCAATGCCACTGACAAAGCGGCCAAAACGGTGATAATCGCCGGTCATTTCCATTTCAATGGGAAATTCGGCATAAAAATCTTTCTGGATTTCTTTTTTCGGTTTAAACAGTTTGAAGTTGATACCGCTGGCCAGCCCGGTCTGGGAAATGTCCACCAGCAGATCATCGATTTCAGTTTTGCTGGGCAATTGTCGCAACATGGTGCCGAAAGATTTTTCCATTTCTTTCATTTGCAGTTTGTAGGCACCCAGATTAGCGGCTTTTTTCCATTTGGTTTCAAAGTCTTGTTTTAGTTGCAACTCCTGTGCTTCCGCTCGTCCGAGGCTTTGTTGCTGGCCCTTGATATCCAGAAAGTAGCCCAGCACCAGGACCAGGATGCAGACCAGGACAATGACGGCAGCCCTGATTGGTATGGGCCAGCTGCCAATGGCATTGATATCAAGGTCGTTCAGATCGATGTTGATATCTTTCATGACTTGTTCCCGGTCGATTTATTGACCTGCAGGCAATGCAGGGTAAATTCACGCGAGCCATTTCCATTTTTGGAATTTTGTTTAATGATGTCCAGAACGGGTTTATCAAGCCAGTCAGAGGCATCGATATTGCGCATAAAAGCAGAAACCCGCGCATTGGACTGGGCATAGCCGACGATAGTAATGGACTTGCCTTTCTGGTCGATACTTTTCAGATACAGACCCTGAGGCAGAATCCGGGCAATTTCATCGAACAGGTGTACGATTTGAGGCCGGTTGCCCTGCAATTGTTGAATCACCGAGATACGCGCCTGCAGGCTGCGCTTGTCTTTTTCCAGTTTTACGATCTCTTTGATCTGGGCATCGACATCGGCGATTTGTTGTCTGAGAAACTGATTTCGTTGATTCTGTGTGTCGATCATATTGGCATACTGGATGTGTACAGCTGTCAGAATCAGCAGCATCAGGATGACCGACAGACCCATGATGGTGAGGAATTGTCGTTGCTGTTCCTTGCGCAGTTCCTCGCGCCAGGGCAGAAGATTAATGCGTGCCATCAGTCAAAGCTCCTCATGGCCAGACCGCAGGCAATCATCAGTGCGGGCGCGTCATTACTGAGGCTTTGTGCTTTGACCCTGGAAGCCAGGGTCATATTGGTAAAGGGGTTGGCAACCGAGGTATGCACGCCCAGTTTATTGGCGATGAGTTCGTCAATCCCCAGGATCATGGAGCTACCGCCGGCCAGGACAATGTGATCGACGGCATTGTACTGGCTGGAGGAGAAGAAAAACTGCAGCGAGCGGCTGACCTGTTGCGCCATAGCGTCCTTGAATGGTTCCAGCACTTCAGGCACATAGTTGTCGGGTAAACCACCCTGGCGTTTGGCCATACCGGCTTCTTCATAAGATAGGCCATAACGACGCTGTATTTCTTCAGTGAGTTGTTTGCCGCCAAATATCTGTTCACG
>UOFZ01000127.1_pt1 | contig 35113 bp, 35 predicted proteins | sample 1989551 | NCBI WGS metagenome assembly UOFZ01 (sample SAMEA4712198, study PRJEB27164) | hydrothermal vent metagenome | biome: marine basaltic hydrothermal vent biome; feature: marine hydrothermal vent; material: mineral | place: Pacific Ocean | collected 2011-06-14/2011-07-23 | depth 1691 m
GCCGAACATACTACTGGAAGGGATGGCGGCTGGATTACCAATAGCTTGTTCAAATCGTGGCCCTATGCCAGAAATTCTAGGTGACGCAGGTGTATATTTTAATCCTGAAAGTTGTGAAGATATTTCTAATGCGATCCGCACTCTAATCGATTCCCCTGGCATGAGAACCGAAATGTCACAATCTGCATATCAGTTATCCCAATCTTTATCCTGGGCAAGGTGTGCAGATGAAACATTTGATTTTCTTGCTACAGTGGTTGATGAGTGCGAGTGTATAAAGTAATGTTACTTTAGATTATATGTTGTATTAAAATTATTGTTTATTATACAAATAAAGGTTAGGTCGGAATTCAGTGTTTAAGAATAGCTCTTTATTGATAACGGGTGGAACAGGTTCCTTTGGTAATGCTGTTCTTCGTCGATTTTTGAAGTCTGATATTCGTGAAATAAGAATATTTAGTCGTGATGAGAAAAAACAGGATGATATGCGGCGAAAATATTCTGATTCTCGATTAAAGTTCTATATTGGCGATGTTCGTGATTATAGTTCTATAATTAATGCGGTACGAGGAGTTGATTACATTTTCCATTCGGCAGCGTTGAAGCAAGTTCCATCATGTGAGTTTTACCCAATTGAAGCAGCAAAGACTAATATCTTTGGTACTGAAAATGTTCTAAATGCTGCGATTGATGTTGGTGTTAAACGTGTTATTTGTTTAAGTACGGATAAAGCTGTCTATCCGGTGAACGCAATGGGAATGTCAAAGGCTTTAATGGAAAAAGTGTTCGTTGCGAAATCACGACAAGGAGGTAATGAGACGGTAATTTGTGGTACACGTTATGGCAATGTAATGGCCTCCAGGGGATCTGTTATACCATTATTTGTTGAACAGATTCGTAATGGTGCAGCATTGACAATCACCGACCCGCAGATGACCCGGTTTATGATGACTCTTGATGATGCGGTTAATTTGGTTTTGTATGCTTTTGAGCATGGTCAACCGGGTGATATTTTTGTTCAAAAAGCACCGGCTGCTACTATTCGTGTTCTTGCACAGGCTCTTTGTGAATTGTTGAATGTTGATTCTGAATTAACCAAGATAATTGGAACAAGGCATGGTGAGAAACGTTACGAATCTTTGTTAAGTCGGGAGGAGATGGCTGCTGCAACAGATTTAGGAAATTATTATAGAATACCACCTGATTTGCGAGACTTAAACTATGGCAAGTTTTTTGATAAAGGCGAAGAAAAAATAACCAGATCTAATGAGTATAATTCGGAGAATACTGAACAATTAGATACGGATGGTATGAAAAAATTATTGATGAAGCTTAACTTTATACAGGCTGTCCTTAGGGGTGAGCAAGTGGATGCGGAGGAATGATGCGTGTTCTTATAACAGGGGCAGATGGATTTATCGGAAAGAATTTGGTTGTACATCTTGATGAAATGGAAGATGTTGATGTTGTAAAATTCTCGCGTGAAAATTCAATATCACAACTTGCCTCGATGTGCTCGGAAGTTGATTTTGTTATACATTTGGCTGGCATAAACAGGCCTGAAAATGATGATGAATTTACTGCTGGTAATGAGGGTTTAACAAATATTCTTTGCGATGCTTTGTCGATGACAGGAAGGAAAATTCCAGTTATCTATTCTTCATCTATTCAAGCTGATCGGAATAATCCCTATGGGAGATCAAAGTTATATTCAGAACAGACGATTTCTGCTTATTCAGTTTCTACGGGAAGTAAGTCATATATATATAGATTACCTAACGTCTTTGGGAAATGGTGTAAACCAAATTATAATTCAGTTATAGCTACATTTTGTCACAATATAGCCAATGATTTGGAAATTCAGATAAGTGATCCAAATGTAAGTTTGGATCTGGTTTATATTGATGATGTTGTAAAAGAATTTGTATCTGTTGTCACAAAGAGTAAGCAATCAGAAAAAATTGAGGTAAGCCCTGTATATTCAATTAAATTAGGCGAGTTGGCTGAACAAATTAGAGGTTTTCGAGATAACAGGAAACATTTTAATATAGATCGTGTTGGCATGGGGTTGACTCGATGTCTTTATGCTACCTATTTATCATACCAAAAGCCGGAAAATTTCTCATACGATTTGATTCAAAACTCGGATAAACGAGGTTCTTTCGTCGAGATTTTGAAAACAGTAGACTCTGGGCAGTTTTCATATTTTACATCCAGACCGGGTGAGACAAGAGGTGAGCATTATCATCATACAAAAAATGAAAAATTTCTGGTGGTTTCAGGAAAGGCTAAATTTCAATTCAGGAATATCATAACTAATGAGAACTATACGCTTCACACTAGTGATGAAAAACCACAAATTATTGAAACTATTCCTGGCTGGGCTCATGATATAACAAATATCGGGCAGTCAGAAATGGTTGTATTTCTATGGGCCAATGAAATCTTTGATAAAGAAAACCCGGACACTTACAGATATAAAATTGAATGATGAATAAACTTAAAGTTGTTACGGTTGTAGGGACACGTCCGGAAATAATTCGTCTTGCCTGTGTGCTTGGAAAGTTAGATCGATATTTTGATCATGCTCTGCTACACACTGGACAAAATTATGACTATGAACTTAATGAAATATTCTTCTCTGATCTGAAACTCAGAAAGCCCGATTTTTATTTGGATGCGGTAGGTGAAACATCTTCTGAAACCATTGGTCAAATAATAATAAGTGTTGATAAGCTATTGGGTGACATTAACCCGGATGCGCTGCTCGTTCTAGGTGATACAAATAGTTGCCTTGCTGTTATCCCCGCTAAGCGACGAAAAATACCGGTATTTCACATGGAAGCGGGTAACCGTTGTTTTGATCAACGGGTACCTGAAGAAATTAATCGTCGAATAGTGGATCATACAGCAGATATCAATCTTACTTATAGTTCTATCGCTCGTGAATATCTTCTAGCGGAAGGTTTACCACCAGATACAGTCATCAAAACAGGTAGCCCGATGTTTGAAGTCCTTAATCATTATCGCAATGAGATTGATGCTTCAAATATATTGGAGCGTTTGGAATTAAAAGAAAATTCATTTTTTGTTGTTAGCGCGCATCGTGAAGAAAATATTGATTCCGACAAAAATTTTACAAATCTTGTTGAAATATTAAATGCAATAGCAGATCAATATAAAAAGCCAGTTATTGTCTCAACACACCCACGAACTCAGAAACGTATTGATACAGTGGGTGTGGTATTTAACCCGCTTGTACGGCTTCTTAAACCGCTGGGGTTCATGGATTATGTCAGACTTCAGATGACTTCCAGGGCGACGTTGTCAGACAGTGGTACCATCAATGAAGAATCATCCATTCTTAATTTTCCGGCACTTAATATTCGTGAAGCTCATGAGCGTCCGGAGGGTATGGAAGAAGCCTCGGTAATGATGGTTGGGCTTAATCTTGAACGTGTGATGCAAGCGCTTGAGATAATTATTGACCAGCCCCGAGGTGATACACGATTGTTGCGGCAAGTAGGCGACTACAGTATGCCCAATGTCTCAGATAAAGTGGTAAGGATAATTCATAGTTATACCGATTATGTAAATCGAACTGTGTGGAAAAAATACTAACTTTATAATTTCTGTCCAGGCCAGCTTGTGTTTCTAACAACTATTAATGAAAAGTAACTACTTACCCCTCAGATTGCAGAACAGTAGCCATTCGTCATTCCCGCATGGGGTTAGCAGGAATCCAGTGGTTTTATAAGCATAGATTCCGGTTAGAACCATGCTGGAATGATGGCTGCCAAGAGGTATGAGCAGTTACAATGAAAATACTTATTGTTAGTCAATATTTTTGGCCTGAAAATTTTCGTGTCAATGATTTGGCAATTGAATTGCAGAGTCGTGGGCATGAAGTTACGGTATTAACAGGGAAACCGAACTATCCTGATGGTGTTATATTTCCAGATTACAGGGATAAACCGGAAAAGTATCTTAACTATAATGGTGTAAAAGTCTTTCGGGTTCCATTGTTACCGCGTGGAACGGGTTCAATAAGGCTGTTTCTTAACTATTTAAGTTTTGTTTTTTCTGCTTCTATTCTTGGACCCGTTAAGCTTTCAGGCAGGAAATTTGACAGAATATTTGTTTTTGAACCGTCTCCAATTACTGTTGGCTTGCCTGCTATAGTCTTAAAATATATTAAAAAAGCTCCCATATTGTTTTGGGTTCTCGATTTGTGGCCCGAGACATTATCTGCAATAAATGTAATCAAATCAAAAATAGCACTTAAATATGTCGGTGTTTTGGTGTCATTCATATACAAGAACAGTGATCTTCTGCTGGCTCAATCCCGTTCATTTATTAGCAGTATGAAAAATTATTGTGATTCGGCTGAAAAAATACAGTATTTTCCAAGCTGGGCAGAAGATATTTTTTTTGAAAGTGATATTAGACCAGCTAAAGAAGTTCCGGTTACAGCACCGGGTATGTTTAGTGTCATGTTTGCTGGAAACATAGGTGATGCACAGGATTTTTCATCAATTCTGGACGCCGCAGAACTTCTTAAAGTCCATACAAATATACGCTGGTTGATTGTAGGTGATGGGAGAATGGCTGAATGGGTAAAACAGGAAGCTCAGAGAAGAGGACTAGATAAAAATTTTATAATGCTGGGCCGCCATTCTTTGGAGCGTATGCCATCTTTTTATACTGTTGCAGACGCTTTGCTGGTTTCACTTAAGGATGAAACAATTTTTAGTATGACTATTCCTGGTAAGGTACAGTCATATCTTGCCTCTGGCAAGCCAATTGTTGCGATGCTCAATGGTGAGGGTGCCAAAATTATTCAGGAAGCAGGAGCTGGATATGTTTGTAATGCAGGCGATGGGCAAGGTCTTTCAGAAATAATTTTGGAGATGGCGTCGAATTCGGATGAAGAGCGTTCTCTGATGGGAAAATCAGGAAGGAAATATTATAAAGAAGAATTCGATAAAAATGTTTTAATTGATCGCTTGGAATCCTGGTTGGTATCAGAATATTGAATCAGCATCAGAAACTGACGGTATATTATTCAATCCCTAAAATATAATCCCACTGCTTTTTCTCAACCGGCATAACAGATAGCCGGTTACCTTTTCGAAGCAAGGTCATATCTTCAAGTTGGGGATGTTGTTTCAGTTCCTGCAAGGTGATGGTGCGTTTGAGTTTGCGTTTGTGCTGGATATCGACCATGTACCAGCGGGGCTTGTCTGGATCGCTTTTGGGATCATAGTACTTTGTTTCTGGGTCAAAAGCGGTGTGGTCGGGGTAGCCTTCCCTGAGGACTTTGGCGATGCCGACGATGCCGGGTTGTTTGCAGTTGGAGTGATAGAAAAAAACCAGGTCGCCTTTTTTCATTTGATCCCGCATCATGTTGCGGGCCTGGTAGTTTCTTACGCCGTCCCAGTGCTCAGTTTTCTTTGGCATGCCAATCAGATGATCAATGCCGAAGACATCAGGCTCTGATTTCATCAACCAGTAGTTCATACCCTAGTCAATCTCTCGTTCAATCAAAACCTGGGCCTTTTCTTTACCACCTGTGGTGAGAATTTTGCTACGCCCCTGTAAATCACCTGCTGCGGGTGTAGCGTTGCCGGCTTTGGATATACGTGCGCCGACATATACTCGTTCAAAGCTGGACAGGCGTGCTCGCGGGGTCATGGCCATGGAATCATCCAGCACTACTTTCAGTGGCAAATCCTTTACCTGCTTTCTGACGATAGCCAGGGGCATGGGTGGGCCGCCAACGGCCTTGGCGTATATGAAGAGGATATCGTCCGGCTTGGTTTTGCTGGCCAGTGCAGGGTCCAGTTTTACCTCGACCGTAATAATCGTTTTATTTTCAATTTTTGTGCTAGTTGTGGCCTTTAGTTTTGGTTGCGCGCCGCTATCACGCAATGCCTGTGCCGCCATGTCGATACGTTTTTGTAGCTCAAGCGCACCTTGGCTGCCGGGTTCATGTTTTTTCATCAGCAGTTGCCAGTAGTCGATGGCACCCTGATAATCCTGAGTCTGCATTTTTGCGGCGCCGGCCAGCCATAAAGCTTTGGGATATCCTGAGTCGAGTTTCAGCGCTTCAAGTACATACTCAACGGGTTTGCCCTGCATATTACCCTGACGCATCATGGCGAGGGCTTCGGCATAATCGGTTAATGTTTGCGGATTATTCTTATCCAGCAGGAGCGATTTTTTGTATGCTTCGCGGGCATCATTAAAGCGTTGCATATACATGTAACTGCGTCCCAGCATTAGCCAGCCTTCGGCATTTCCAGGATCATTTTTCAGGCGTTGTTCCAGTTTAGCGACCATTTTCGCAACATCAGGAGCTTTGCCCTTATGTGGCCCCTGGGTCTGGCTAGGAACAACGGCTTCACCAGCGAGTATTTCCGGCAGTTCGGAAGGGCCGAGCAGGCCATACAGTGCCAGAGCCAGTAGTGGAATACTAACGCCGATAAAGGTCGCAAGAATAGCAGAACGCTGTTTCGGGCTGTTGTTATCTTCGATATTTTCGTTCTCTTCCATGTCCTGTAGCAGGCTTTTCTTCAGTTCCTGGCGCATGCTATTTTTTTGTTCTGCTGAAAGATCATCCTCGCTTTCTTTTTCCAGTTCTTTCAAGCGTTGTTGATAAATAGCCAGGTTGAGGTCGTTATGCAGGGTTTGTGATACCTTGTAACGGCCAAGCAATGGTGGCAATACAAAAAACAGAGCTGCCGCGATCATGCAAAAAATAAGGATAATAAAGGTAATCATACTCGGGGTTCCTCTTTCTTATTCTTAAGGAGGGAATCCAGTTGTTTCTGTTCGTCTTCAGTGAGTTTGGTGTCTGCTTGTTTCCGGGTATTGCGAATAACGCGTATCAGGATAAAAAGACCAACTGCGACCAGAATAAAGGGACCAAACCAGAGTAGCCAGGTAGTCGGTTTGACGGGCGGTTTGTAGAGAACAAAGTCGCCATAACGATCGACCATGAAGGCAATAATTTCCTTGTCAGTGGCGTTGTTCTGAATCATTTTGTAAAGCACGCGGCGCAGATCCAGCGCCAGTTCAGCATTGGAGTCCGCTAGGGATTCGTTTTGACAGACCAGACAACGCAGTTCTTCGCCAAATTTTCTGAAGCGGGCTTCTTTGGCAGGATCGGTAAATTTAAAGGCGACGATGGCGGCCTGTGCCGAGAGCACAAAAATGAGCAATAGTAAGCCGCTCAGCAGGCGCTTGGATAGGATAGATGATTTCATTTTTCGGCCTGTAATTTTTTAATAATGGGAAGCAGCTTCTCTTGCCAGACCTGTGGGTACAGGGGGCCGACCTGTTTGTAGCGGATACGCCCCTTCTTGTCGACAATAAAGGTTTCCGGCACGCCATAAACGCCCCAGTCGATACCGGTGCGACCGCTTTTATCAAAGGCGATCGCAGTATAAGGATTGCCTCCATACTCAGTCAGCCAGCGTTTGGCATCCTCTTGTGTGTCTTTGTAATTTAAACCGAAGATAGTGACTACCTTCTCTCTTGCCAACCTCATCATGAAGGGATGTTCCTGTCGACAGGCGCCACACCAGCTAGCCCAGACATTAAAGATGGAAACCTTGCCGATAAACTCTTTTTCCGAGATTTTCTGTTCAGGTTTAAAAAGTCGGGGCAGTTCAAAAGCGGGCGCGCGTTTGTTGATTAATGGTGATGGAACCAGTTTTGGATCTTTAGTCAGGCCAATGCCTAGAAAAACAGCAAGGGCGATAAATAGGCCTAAAGGTATTAAAAAACGTGCCATGGTTATTCCTGAATTTAAATTTTAATCTTTATGGTGAAACGGTCTTTGTTGGGCTTCATGAAAAGCATTCAGCCCAACCTACATGTAGGTGCGGCTCGGGCATAGGTGAGTCGCACCTGTTCGCCTGAAGGCGAACCTACAGTGATGCCTGTTTCAACAGGTTTGCAGCCTGGGTTTTCAATTTTTTCACTGGCAAACGATAACGTTTGTCGGTAGCAGAAAGTAGCCCGCCAAAGGCCATTACTAATGCGCCAAGCCAGATCCAGCGAATAAAGGGTTTGTAATAAATACGCACAGCCCAGGCCTTACTGTTTGGCAGGGGCTCTCCTAAAGAGATGTAAATATCGCGAAACAGACCGGCATCAATAGAGGCTTCGGTCATAGGACGGTTTTGTACGAAATAGAAACGTTTCTCCGGGTGCAATACGGTTATTTCTTTTCCCTCACGGCTGACGCGAATATGTCCGATGCTGGATTCGTAGTTGGGACCCTGACTTTGTTCCATACTGAGGAAATCAAATGTCATTCCGGCCAGTTTGATATTTTCACCTGGGGCCAGGCGGATGTCGTGTTCGATGCTGTAAACACTGGTGAGGGTAACGCCAATGGCAAAGATAGCAATGCCCAGGTGGCCAAAGCTCATACTGTAAAATTCACGTGGCAGGCTTTTTATGCCGGAGATAAATCCAGCTTTATTTTTCAGTCTGTTTTTGAAATCGCTGACGACGGATAAGATAATCCAGAAGGCCAGGCTGATGCTGACCGTGACGCCAAGTGAAATCTTGTTATAAAGCACATAGGCAAAGATGAGGCTGAGTGCAACGCTGGCCAGCGCCAGCATACCGAGGCGCTTGAACAGACGCATGGGGTCATCTTTTCTCCAGCGCACATGAGGACCAATGCCCATCAGCACCAGTAATACCAGCATGATAGGGACGAAGACCCGGTTGAAGTAGGGAGGGCCAACCGAGATTTTGCCCATGTCCAGCGCATCAAGCACCAGGGGATATACGGTACCCAGTAAAACCGACGATGTAGCGACCACCAGGAGCACGTTGTTGCTAAGTAGCAGTGTTTCACGGGAGAGTAGCTGGAAGCCGCCAATGCCTTTTACTTTCGGTGCCCGCCAGGCATAAATGGATAGGGAGCCACCCACCACGATGGCGAGGAAAATCAGGATAAAGACGCCTCGTGCCGGATCCGTGGCAAAAGCATGTACCGAGGTCAGTACGCCGGAACGCACCAGGAAGGTACCCAGCAAACTCAGGGAGAAGGCGAAGATGGCGAGTAATACCGTCCAGCTTTTGAAGCTATTGCGTTTTTCGGTGACAGCCAGTGAGTGCATCAGGGCGGTACCGACCAGCCAGGGCATGAAGGAGGCGTTTTCGACCGGATCCCAGAACCACCAGCCACCCCAGCCCAGCTCGTAATAGGCCCACCAGCTCCCCAGTGCGATACCGATAGTGAGAAAAACCCAGGCAATGGCGGTCCAGGGCCGGGACCAGCGTGCCCAGGCGGCATCCAGCTGGCCACCCAAAAGTGCGGCAACGGCAAAGGCAAAGGCGACGGAGAAGCCTACGTATCCCATGTAGAGCATAGGCGGATGCACGACCAGTCCTGGATCTTGAAGTAGTGGGTTGAGGTCGCGTCCGTTAGCGGGAATAGCTTCGATAGGAATACGATCAAAGGGGTTGGAAGTTAGCAGCATGAACAGCAGGAAACCGATGCTGATCAGGCCCATGATAGCAATGACGCGGGCGACGGTATCCTGCGGCAGACTCTTGCTGAAGCTGGCTACGGCTACTGTCCAGAGTGATAACAGCATGGTCCAGAGTAATAGTGAACCTTCATGGGCCCCCCAGAGGGCTGAAATCCGGTAGGGCAGGGGTAGGTCCGAGTTGGAGTTCGAGGCCACATAGACCAGGCTGAAATCATTGTTAATGAAGGCGCTTAGCAATATAGCAAAGGCAAGAGAGATAAAGAAAAACTGTCCCCAGGCGGCGCGGCGCGCGAGCGCCATCCATCCGGGTTTACCCAGGCTTGCGCCAAGCAGGGGGATGATGCTTTGTACTATGGCGATACAAAAGGCGAGTATGAGAGCAAAGTGGCCGAGCTCGGGGATCATGTGGCTAGTTTCCTGTCATTGTGGACTGTAATTTTAATTTTTTAGCATCGCTGATGGCCTGGGCGGCTTCAGGCGGCATGTAGTTTTCATCATGTTTGGCCAGCACGGTATCGGCAATAAAAACGCCATCCGCGCGTAGTTTGCCTTGGGCTACAACCCCCTGACCTTCGCGGAATAAATCCGGCAGAATGCCGGTATAGATGACGGGCACCTTGTTGACGGTGTCCGTTACCTCAAAATAGATTTCAAGATTATCCTTGTTGCGTTTGACCGAGCCTTTTTTAACTAAACCGCCGATGCGAAAGGCATGGTTTTTCGGCGCATCCCCGGCAAGGATCTGGGTGGGGCCGTAGAACAGATTGATATTTTGCTTGAGGGCAATGGTGGCCAGAGCCACCGCGCTGCCGATACCGGTGATCATCAGGGCAATCAGGGCCAGACGTTTGCGGCGCTTGGGATGTTTGGGGAGGAGTCGCATGATCAGATCTCGTTCAGGGTAACTTCAAAATAGTTAAGGTTTTGTCAGCTAAAAAATGAAAAAGTTTAACCTTATTCCCGTTATTTTTCACTTTCTGTCTGGCGCAGGCGGCGTTTGATACTGGCAATGTGCTGTTTTTGGCGGCGCATGGGCAGGATAATATTCCAGAGCAGAATACCGAGTGCCAGTCCATAGGATGGCCAGACATACAGGGCATAGCCGCCCATGTGGAAAAATTCTTTCATTTATCAGACCCCGTGATCATATTTTTCATCCAGGTGGTATTGCGCTCACGCTCCAGAATTTCAACCCGGGCACGCATCAGCAGGGTGGTGGCGAAATAGAGCTTGAAGGCCAGGAACATGGTGAGCAGGGGGATCAGCATACTGGTCGCCATGGCGGCTTTGCCAAAGCGGGTGACTGTTGCACCTTGGTGCAGGGTGTTCCACCACTCTACCGAATAGTGAATGATGGGGATATTGACCACCCCGACCAGAGCCAGTATGGCACAGGCATTGGCGGCGGTGCGGCGGTCTTCAATCGCAGACTGTAAGGCAATAAAGCCCAGATAGAGAAATAGTAGAATGAGTTCTGAGGTGAGGCGTGCGTCCCAGATCCACCAGGTTCCCCACATGGGTTTGCCCCAGAGCGAGCCGGTAATAAGCGCGAGAATGGTAAAGGCTGCACCTAACGGGGCCGCGCTGGAAGCGATAATATCCGCCATTTTCATTTTCCAGACCAGACCGATGCCGCCCGCAATCGCCATGACCATATAAACAAACATGGACATCCAGGCGGCGGGCACATGGATATATATGATGCGGTAACTTTCACCCTGCTGGTAATCGGTGGGTGCGACGACCAGCCCCAGGTAAGTACCGATAATAAAGGTGATCAGGGTACCCCATCCCAGCCAGGGAATGAGTCGGTTGGCAAACAGATAAAAATGCTTGGGGGAGGCGAGTCTATGAAAAAATGACCACATGTTTTTCTAAGGTTCCAGATAGGCTGTTTTTCGCCTGTAAGGCGAGCTTAATGGACAAACAATTTCCCTTAAATACTTTAGGTTAAGCGATGATGACATTCTATCATGCGTCGAGTCTTATTTCTTGCGCTAAAGAGCGAACATGAGAATATAAATCTGTATTTATCGCAGGCTGATGCGTAATGCCGCCGCCGTGGCCAGGGGCGCCAGGGTCAGAGCCAAGGCAAACATGGCGGCCAGAAAATACAGTTGGCCCTTGATACTCAGATCGGCCGCTGCGGTTGCAATCGCGTTACTGGCAAAAATCAGTACCGGAATATACAGGGGTAGAACCAGCAAGGAAAGCAAAACACCGCCACGTCGCAGACCAACGGTGAGAGCGACACCGATAGCGCCTACCAGGCTGAGAACCGGTGTGCCCAGGGCCAATGTCGCCAGCAAGGCGGGCATAGCCTCATAGGGTAAAAACAGTAGCACGCCCAGCAATGGCGCCAGAAGAATCAGCGGTAGGCCGCTGGCCAGCCAATGAGCGATAATCTTACCCAGGACCAGGATGGGCGTGGGATGCGGACTCAGCAGCATTTGTTCCAGCGAGCCATCTTCGAAGTCGGAGCGAAAAATACTGTCCAGTGACAGCATCGTAGAGAGCAGGGCCGCCACCCAGATCACTCCCGGCGCCATAGTTTTCAGAAGCTCAGGTTCGGGACTCACAGCTAAGGGAAACAGGCTGACAATAATAACAAAAAATATCAATGGGTTGGCAATTTCTGAGCGAGTGCGTAGCGCCAGTGTCAGGTCGCGTTTGATAATCGCGATAAAGGCTCTGGATAGTGAGGAGTTTGTCATGTGGCGAGATTTACACTTGATAGATGATCTTCTGATAGGTCCAGCGGATGATGGGATGTGAGGATAGCCATACCACCGTCAAGGACATGTTGGGTAATCATGGTCTCGATTTGTTGTTGTCCCTGGATATCAATAGCCGTAAAGGGCTCATCCAGAATCCAGAGTGGTGCAGGATTGATCAATAAGCGGGCCAGGGCAACGCGGCGACGCTGGCCGGCAGAAAGCGTCCGTGAGGGCACGTCTTCGAAGCCAAACAGGCCGACTTCTTCCAATGCGTCATCGAGAGACAGGTTATTATTGTTTCGGCCCGCCATAGCCTGAGAAACGCGCAAATTTTCCAACGGTGTCAGTTCGCCCTTAACCCCATGCGCATGGCCGATATAGTTTAGCTTGCTCAGAAATGCGCCCCGTTCCTCATTGATATTACAGCCGTTCCAGTAGATTTCTCCCTCATCCGCCAGGCGCAGGCCGCAAAGCATGCGCAACAGGGTTGTTTTGCCGCTGCCGTTGGGGCCTTCTATCTGGATGGCGTGACCGGACGTGAGACGAAAGCTTAGTCCCGAAAACAGAGTCCGGTCTTCACGGGAGCAGCTTAAATTGCGGATTTCCAGCCCTTCGCGGGTGGGGGGACTTGAATTAACTGTCATGCATAGACCAATGGTTTTATATCCATACTGAACTGATTATAAATACTATATGTATAAACAGTTAAGGATACCAGTAGTTAATACTCTGGGGCCAGTGCAGATTTACAAGGCAGATTTGGCAGTACAGATTTAATTTTTTGGCTAAAGTTGGCTCCGTCCTTGCCGATAAAAAAAACATGAATCATGAGGAAAATCTCGAAATTTGCACAACCGACAAAGATCGGCATGAGCGTCTAAAACAGCTTGCCTGGATTGCCCTGTTGATCGGATTGGCTGCTGCCATTGTGCTGGGAGGGTTAGTCTATTTTCTAAGTGCGAAGGGCGGTACCAGTTATATAGAAATGATTAATGCGCACAGACTAAGCCGGTCTCATCTGGTTCCGGCGCTGTGGGTGGCGGGTTTGTTTCTGCTTTCGCTGGTCGCGCTGATCACGGGTTTTATCGCTCTTTATAGTAGTTTTCGGGTGGCGGGTCCATTGTACCGGTTTGCCCGCAACCTGAGCGTCTCGGAAAAACATTCTATCATCGGTATTCGGCAAGGCGACTGCCTGCAGGATGTATCCCAGCAGTTACAGGAGAGTATTCATACTCTGGATGTGTACAAGCAGGATATTGAAGCTTCGCTTGGAAAAGCCGAAGCCTATCTGCAGTCTCCCGATGAAAATGCGGTTGTGGAATACGCTGCTTTAATCAAGCAGCTGAAGGCGAAGCTTGACGGAGTAAGTATTATATGACCAGAGGCAGGTTGTCCTTTGTTCTTGTTGTTTTACTTTTGGCATCAGGATTGTTGATGCTGAATAAGGTTACGGCAATCAGTCAACCCGCACATGATGGAAATTGCGCGGGTTGTCACCTGGCGGGTTCCCGAACGACTGCCAGTAATGCTCATCAGTTGCTGAGCAGCCAGGAAAAAATATGCGGAGCCTGTCATGAAAATGCTTTGCGTCTGAGTCACACCAGCGGGTTTACACCCACCCGTATTTTACCTGCCGAATATCCCGTTGACTGGAAGGGAGATATGACCTGTAGTACTTGTCATGATATTCATTCAGGCAAACCGGGCCTGATGCGGGGCAAGAAGCGAGGCCGGGAGCTGTGCATGTCCTGCCATGACAGCGCATTTTTTGCTGCCATGCCTGATTCCGGCGCCTCTATTATTAGCAATGGCCATCTGGATGCCCGAGCGAACAAAGATCTCGGGGACTTGGACAGCTTTTCCATTCAGTGTCTGGGGTGTCACAGTGGTAATGCTGATGGCGGTCCCGCAGTGCAAGTTGATTCAAATGGTTTGGTGCGCCATGCTGACGGTGCGGTGAACCATCCGGTCGGGATTAATTATGATAAAGCTTCGCGCTATGGCGGTTATCGCATTCAGGCACGGTTGCCCAAAAGCATCATGTTGCCGGATGGGCGCTTAAGCTGTATTTCATGTCATCAGGGTTATACGCAAAAACACGGTAAGCTGGTGATGTCCAATCAGGGTTCGAAGCTGTGTTTTGAGTGTCATGATATATGAATACGAATAATAAATCGCAAAATCCCGCACATCGGCGTCATCAGCATTTTATTGATGCTACGATTCAGGGACGCCTGCTGGCAGCGCTTATTGTGCTTGAACTGGTTTTGTTTAGCGGCGCAATGATCTGGTTGTATCTGGATTTAAGTGCGATTATAGATGCGCATCTCTATCGGGTTCATTATGCCGATAATACAGATGGTCTATCGCCTTTCCTGGCAACCCTGTTTACCGTTATACCCGTTATTCTACTGGCGAACCTGGTGGCCCTGTGGTTGGCTGATGTGATCTGGCGAGGCTATGTCAGGCGTATTGTTAACCAGTTACGCAGAATCCTTGCGCGGATTTCAAAACTGGATTTAAGAGAAGAACCGGAAGATCGTCGCGTTCATCATGATGTTATCGTTAAGGCGCGCAGTTGGCTGGCAAATGAACGGCAGGCGTTTCAGAAAGTCAAAAAGGTGGTTAGCACATTGCCCGAGACGATTGATTTTTCAGACGAAAAGGAATTGATTCGCACCCGCTCAGCATTACGCGAATTAAAAACTTTTTTAAGGTAAACCTGAAGGTACTTCTTGTGGCTTATCCAGGTTAGTACCTTAGAAATTATTTTCTGCGTATTTTGCAGAAAATGGTTTCGTGAAGGTACTTATCTTGTGGGTTATCCAGGTTAGCTTCGTCCTTGAATACAAATAAGCATGCCGGGTTACGGCAAAATACCTAACCCGACATAGCTTGTATCAGCCTCGTTGACGTTCGCGAATCTCATCCAGGCTTTTGCAGTCGATGCACAAGGTTGCGGTTGGACGTGCCTCAAGACGGCGAATGCCGATCTCCAAACCACATTGTTCACAATAACCATACTCGCCTGATTCCAGGTGATCCAATGCTTCATCAATTTTCTTGATCAGTTTGCGTTCGCGATCACGGGTGCGTAATTCAATGGTGAATTCGGATTCCTGAGTCGCGCGATCATTGGGATCCGGGAAATTGGCCGCTTCATCCTGCATATGATGTACCGTGCGATCCACTTCTTCCATTAGTTCATGTTTCCAGTTCAACAGAAGCTGGTTAAAATGCGCAACGTGAGCATCATTCATATATTCCTCACCTTTGACCAGCTTATAGGGTTCAAAGGATTTTGGATCGGAGTTTGTTGCCGTTTTTTTCTGGCTGACTGCGGCCTTTTTAGTTGTGGTTTTTTTAGTTGATATTTTACCTGAGTCCTTTTTTGGGGTGATTTTTTTTGCAGTTACTTTTTTGGCTGCAGGCTTTTTCTTGCTGGCTGCCGTTTTTTTCTTGGCAACGGCTTTTTTCTTTACCGTAGACGTTTTCTTTGCGGGCATCTCTAACTGTCTCCTACCGATACCGGAATCCAAAATGAACGCGCTTAAATACCAGAATATTCAACATAGCGCAATAAATGAATGAGGAACAATCTTAAATATTAGCACAAAATATCATTTTTTACCGCTTGAGTGTTGATATTGGCAACAAATCTTCTGTTGATTTTTTGCTCTATTTTTAACCATCCCGCATCCGGGTAAATGTGGGATATGCCTGATCTGCGTCCTGAAATAACTCGATTTTCTGAGACCGCCTACGGTAAAGTAACATCCTTGTTATTTCGTTGTCTCTAGTACGTCAGCGAAGATATCGTGAATTGGGTTGCAAAAGGTAAGGTTATACAGGTATGCAGAAAATACAGGCATTATTATTTGACGTAGACGGCACCCTGGCGGATACCGAGCGAGACGGTCATAGAGTGGCTTTTAATCTGGCCTTCGCAGAGGCCGGGCTGGACTGGGACTGGTCGGTCGAGCTCTATGGCAAGTTGTTGGCGGTAACCGGCGGCAAGGAGCGGATGAAATACTATCTGGAGTGCTTCAATAGCGAATTTACATGCCCGATTGACATTGACGATTTTATCGCTGAGCTGCATCGCGCCAAGACCACACATTACACCGATTTACTGGCGGAAGGCAGGATCCCTCTGCGCCCCGGGGTGGAACGATTGCTGAGAGAAGCGCGGGGGAAGGGAATGCGTATGGCAATTGCGACTACCACCACGCCGGCCAATGTTCAGGCGCTGTTGTCTAATACACTGGGAGCGGATTCAGAAAACTGGTTTGAAGTAATTGCCGCCGGTGATGTGGTGCCAGCAAAGAAGCCTGCTGCCGACATCTATCTTTGGGCAATGGAAAAAATGGGCTTGAGGGCGGAGCAATGTATCGCCTTCGAAGATTCGGAAAACGGGATCAAATCCTCGCTTGCGGCTAACCTGCGAACCATTGTCACGGTGAATGATTATACCCGTGAGCATGATTTTTCCAGGGCGCTGCTGGTACTGGACAATATGGGCGAGCCGGATCAACCCTTTACGGTTCTGCAGGGCGATAAAACGCTTGTGAATGGTGCTGTTTGTCTGGATCTGGAACTGGTAGAACGCCTGGCGGATAACGGTCTCGCACCGTCATGAGTGAGTCCCGAGGCCGCTATTCTCGCCGCATTAAGGACATTGAGCCCTTCCACGTCATGCACTTGCTGGCGCAGGCGCGGGCGCTGGAGGCGGCAGGAAAGGACATCGTGCATATGGAAATCGGCGAGCCGGATTTTCCGACGCCGGAACCAGTGACGCGTGCGGCCATTCGTGCGATTGAAAAAGGGGACGTGCATTATACCCCGACCCTGGGCTTGCCCCAATTGCGCGAACGTATTGCCGCTTTCTATCAGCAGCGTTATGGGCTAAATGTTTCAGCGCAGCGCATCGTGATCACGCCAGGCGCTTCGGGTGCCTTGTTGCTGGCGCTGGGGCTATTGCTGGATACGGGGCAGCAGATCATGCTGGCGGATCCCGGCTACCCCTGTAACCGCAACTTTGTGCGTTTTCTCGGCGGCGAGCCGCAGATGATCAACGTCGGAGTGGATACTGATTACCAATTGACGGCCGCCCTGGTGGAACAGCACTGGACAACGCAGACTCGCGCCCTGATGCTGGCTTCACCCTCGAATCCCACCGGTACCCTGATTAATGAACAGGAACTGGCGGCCATTAGCCAGATTGTCGCGCAGAAAGACGGCCACCTGATAGTCGACGAGATCTATCATGGTCTGGTTTATGATGACGAACCCGCAAGCGCACTCTCCTTCAGTGAACAGACTTTTGTTATCAACAGTTTCTCAAAATATTTTGGCATGACGGGCTGGCGCCTGGGCTGGCTGGTGGCGCCGGAAAATGCGATCCCGGATATCGACAAGCTGGCGCAGAATCTTTTTCTGGCCGCGTCTACCCCGGCGCAATATGCAGCGCTGGCCGCTTTTGAGCCTGATAATCTAGTGATTCTGGAACAGCGCCGCCAGCAATTCCAACAGCGCCGCGACTACCTGCTGGGGGCGTTACGCAAGCTGGGATTTGAATTGCCGTTAACCCCGCAGGGCGCTTTTTATCTTTATGCCAACTGCGAAATGTTTAGCGACGACAGTTTTAGGTTTGCCCAAAGCCTGCTGCATGAGGCTGGAGTTGCGGTGACGCCGGGGCGGGACTTTGGCGATAATCAACCACAGAAGTTTCTGCGTTTTTCTTACACCACATCGCTGGCGCGTCTTGAAGAAGGCATCAATCGTTTACAGGCGTATCTCGTTGGCTAATATTTCCTGCTGTCGTCAATATTTTCTTAGCGCCTCCTGGCAGCATGTGTCCACAGAAAATACAAACAGCCCACCGCGATAGAAAACCACACGACCACCCAGAACAACTCCGGCAAACCAGTTAAACTGGCCAGGTTGGCGCCATCGCCAATAGCGCGGCCATCGAGTAAATATAAAGGGCTGCGTATGGCATCCAGCAGTACAAAGATAGCGACCAATTGGATGAAAAATTTCACACTGATCCAGAGCGACTTATAAAGCGGGATGGTGTACATCAGCAATAAAACTATCAGGATAACAATGGTCGATAAGTTGCGCGCCCATAACACTAATGTTATCGCCAACATGATCGCTATAGTACCAACAAGGAGCTTTGCCCTGGTTTTTGATAAGCTGTTAGCGATGCTGTATATCAGCAGTCCCCACAGGGCGCTACCGGCATAACCGGAAAAGCTGACTAAAAAACGAATGCCGCCGCTGCTGGTGCATACGCCCGAGCCATCAAAATTTAAGCTAACATTATGGATTGCACCGCCGGTCAATAACGCCATCAGACCGTGACTGATTTCATGGAAGAAGGTCTCACTCCATAAAAAGGGTAAATTGATTATGGGTAAATAATCAATAACAAAGGCTGCCGCAATGAAAACGAGCAGCCGCTGCTGCGCACTCAGCTTCATTCCTGAATCAGCTTAAATAGAATCGGGTGACGATATAGTTTATGCGCCAATCAGACCTGCCAGCAGTAACCCAACCACAATATAGATACTGCCTTCGATGGCACCTACCGCTATGTTGGCCTGTTCACCCACCTCTTCTGCAATATTTACCCGATGTAATACGCCAAGACGTATAACAATGGCAATCAAGGTTAACAGAATGAATAAAGCCAGGGCGATAGCAAACCACACTATAAAGACATTGGTAAAAGCCTCGGCATCATATTCGACGGCAGTAAAAGCGGCGCTGACGGCAATCGCGATGCCGATTCGATAAGCGCTAAAACGAAGTGCCAGCGCGATGTTGTTATCCTCAATCGCATCGTGCAAGCGGCACCCCTTATGTCGCCGTTCAAATACTTTTACCCGGTATAAGGTAGCCAGTGCCATGATGATTTGTGAAGCAACGAAACTGACCACCACGGCTATAATGGCTATGCCGATGTTGCCATCCACCCAGGTCATGGCGCCTTTGATAATAATTGCAGTGGCAATCATATTGCAGGCATCAATAATACTGGCCGCCATATTGCCCTTCATGATTTGTTCATGAATGGATAAGCCGGGAAAGGATAGGCGATCAAAGGCTATGCGTGTCAACCACATCAAGACAATGCCAATGACACCAAATAAAATGACTGTTAGTGCTTCGTTTACCAGACTGTAACCGGCATCACCCGAGATGACACCCATCAGCATCATACTGACGGCAATCATGGCGCCCGCCAGGGATACGCCAAAGGCCTTGTTATCTTTGCTGGATATTTCATGAGTAGCCGAGACATTGCCTACCAGGCCGGAAAGAAAACGTATGCCGGTCAGAAGCGCCAGGGCAATCAGAAAATCCACCAGGTAATAAAGTCCCAGGTCCACATCAATATTAATGAAATCTGTAAACATGTTATATGTCCTTATTTACCGCCGCGAAAGCCGCGCGAACTGGTGAATGATGAACTGCGACTACTGGAACCATACGCGCTGTAGCGAGAAGATGATGATTTATTATAGCCACCGCCGTAACTGGATGAGCGACTGGAGCCGCGAGCATAACGTGTCCTGGCGGCAGCGCTGGGTTTGTTGTAGCGGCTGGGATAGCGGCGGCTTAAATTATGGTTCCGGTTGATGTCAGCACTGGAACCCCAACGATTACGGCCATAATTGTTATAATAGCTGTAATGTGGTCGTGATGACCATGAATTGTAGTAGGTGTGTCGACCAAAGACATTGTTGAACAGGGAATACATGCCATACCATTCCCAGAATGAGCGCCCGCTATTGTCCTGCCGCCAACTGCCATAGGATGGGTTGCCGATTAGCGCATTGGCCTGTTGCGCGGAGGCTTTTTGCGACGCGGGAACATTGATTAACGGGAGTTTTCCATCAGACAGGGACGCCAGCGTGTTGACTACATCCGCCAGGCTGTTATTGAACTCAAAAATATCGGCTGCCGAATTGATTAACTGTAGTTCCTGTAAACTGGCCGAAGCCTGCTCGGTGTTAGTGGGGGAAAGATTAACCGCAGCAAGCCGTTTGCTCAAGGCGGTGTAAGCCTTGCCCTGTGAGGTTGCTTCTTTTTTCATCAGGTTGGCTATATTGCTATAATCCGGTTTCTGCCGGATCAGCGCATTGGCATATTTTTCGATTAATAAGGCATTGCTCAGTTGTTTGGTATCCAGCTGGTTTTTTAAATATTGCAGGTTGGTTTGAACAATTTTGTAGTTTTCGCGTAATTGATCTTCAAAACGGTTGCCGCAGGCGGATAACAGCAGGGCGCTCAGGATCCATAGCCAGAACAAATGTTTGAGGATTCCAGGGTTTGTTGTTTTCATTTTTGTTCCTGCGATAGCAGTGCTTTCACGTCATCATTGCTGTGCATGTTGTTATCCTTGCTGATTGTGATTAATGCCTGTATGTCCGGGCTTGCATTAGCGGGCGGGTTATATACCATTTCGTTGCTGTGGCGATCGATATAGGCAACCGCAATGCCGGTATCCTGAGTGATTAAGCGGGTCACGATTTCAGACCAGGGCATATTACTTATTTCGACATTATAACGCCGATATTCATCATTTTCACTGTTGAACATGTTTTCAATAATGCGTTCTGAACCCGGTGCATCAAAGGCGCGAACTATCATTTCAGGGTAAGCACGAATAGGTCGCAATACGATGTTGGCGCCCGCTTCTTCCAGTCGTTTGCGGTTTATATCTTCGACACATTCCGCCAATACGCTGGCTTTAACCCTGAGTTCTTTCAATCGGTGCAAGATGTCAAATGTTCGCCCATCCGAGCTTTCATCATTTTCGTCTTTGGTAAGAACGATGATGTCTCGGGCCTTATCGACATATACTGCTTTTAAATCCTGTGGGTTACCCGGGTTGCCATTGTAATACATAACCTTGTTGAATTCTGCAATAAAGCTGGGTAGCCCGCTTGGAAACTGACGCGTCAGCAGATATATCGGTACGTCTGCATAATAGCTGGAGGCTCTGAATTGTTGAATGAGCCGTTGCAGGTAACGCTCACCGGAATATGAGGGGGTATTTAGAATAACAATGTGATCGTTCATTCTCCAGCTCCATTGACCTTTGTTTTTTTTATCCCGGACTTCGAGTCGGTAATCAAAATAATCACCCGCAACTTTAGCCAATATAAAAATACCGGCAAGATAGAGTAACAAAATGGTGGCAATACGCCCCTGGGTGGTGCTGGCTGAAAGATCGCCATAACCCACGGTGGTGGCCGTGGTAAAGGTAAGCCAGGTGGCATCTCCCAGACTTAAACCTTCGTAATGCATCATCAAGGCGATGTGCAAGACAAAAATAAAGGCTAACAGTAAGCTCGATTTTATAATCGAATGAATCAGGTTATGCTGTGCCTTGTATTTCAGGTGGCCACGTTTTCTTAACAAATAACGTAATATAAAATGCATAACGTATATATTTATCCATTTGCATCAATGGCTAATTTATCGAACAGAGCGTTGATTATACGATAATTTCCGTGACTTCGGCAGGTTCTTGACTGGAATCCAGAGTTTCAGGCTGTTTGGATTCTGGCTAAGCCGGTGCAGAATGATGTTATTGCTGGTTTTTCTTTCCTGTTTTTTGTTCAGGATTAAGCCAGGTTCAGCTTTTGGTGGTTTTTATGAGTTCATTTTTGATGCATTCCCGGATTTTGTTTTTTTCCTCTGTTTTTAGCCGGTAACGTTTGGCCAGAATTTTGTAATCCTCTTCGGACAGACTGATACTTAAGCGGGGGCGAACGGGTTTTTTTCGCGGCAGGCCGATAATGTCACGGATATAATCGGACGGGCTTAAATCTTTTTCAATAGCCTTAATGCGCAGGCTTCGGGATTGTGCTTGTTCTAACTCGAAGATTACCTGAACGGCGCGAATACTTTTGTCTGATTTTGTCCAGGATTGGGGGATTCTTTTTTTTGCGGGCATACTAAGCAGGCCAGTATTCTTCTATTTTATTTAACGCTAAATAGGCGATCAAATAAACGTCGGTTCGGCCGCCATCAAAGACCTCGATACGAACCGCATGCTGTCGGTCATCGGAGACCATTAATTTATAATCAAAGGCGGTCCAGTCAGAATCAGGCAGGGTTTCAGTGCGACAATCTTTTTGGCTGCGATAGGCTTCATGGGTGCGTTCCTGAAAATAGGATTCACCGACAAAACCCTGCAACTCATTTAGTTCGTCAACGGAGGCCTTACGGCTGATCCGGTGATCGGTATTATCCGGTTCTTCAAAAATGGCGACAAATTTTTTGCGTTTAAAGATTTTGAATATCGTTTCAGGTAATACTTCGACAGCCAGTTCAAGGGGGCGATCCGGATTGACCGTGCTGGTGGATAGCAGGACTCGCTGATCCGCACCTTCCATGATGGACACGGTTTTGCATTTTTCAACGGCGCTAAGATCATAAAACAATTGCTCGGCGACTTTTAATGTTTGTCCTGATACCAGGGCTTGATCGGAAAATTCCATTTTCAGCATATCCCCCGGTTTTAAATCCCTGGGAGATTCGATTTTAGCCGAAGGCGGTGGCGAGTCGCCACCGCCAAACATGGATTTAAACAGTCCCATTTTCAGCTATTCTCTTTTTGCTTTTTCAGGCGTTCAAGGACCGAAGATCCTGAACTGGCAGAATCAACGATACCTGCATTTTTTAAACGTGCCTGAAGATCATCGCCTTTATCTTCCGATTCCAGCTCCAGTGCAGCGGTCGCCTGATCCTCACGTTTTTGCTGACGCGCCTTGATGCGTTCAAGCGAATCCGTGGCGCTACGCAGAGAGGAGTTCGAGCCTGAAAATTTAGCCGCCGCCAGATCGTTTGCTTTTTGAACTTTTTCGGTGGTTTTAACCACCGAAATTTCACGGTCCATGGCCTGAATATTACGCTCGGTCTGGCGAATCATTTTCTTCAGACTGGTTATCTTGGTTTCATAGCCATCGAGAATGCCTTGCTGAATGTTTAATTCATATTCGAATTCAGAAATTTTATTGGCCACATCGGTGGCCAGGCTTTCATCATTTTTATCCAGAGCCTGCATGGCATAGCCTTCATGCTCTTTAATCTTTTCAGACAGTTCATTTACCTTCCGGCTAACGCCCATCTTTTCAGCCATAATCGCGGTCAGATTGGTTTTTGCATCATTCAGGGCTTTTTTGGCGTCGCGCAATTCCTGCTCCAGAATACGGATCGCCTGGGTGTCAATAATGGCTTCGCCAACTTCAGTGGCGCCACCGCGTACAGCTGTAACTAGTTTTTTAAAAATACTCATGGCTTATACCGCCTCCTTCAGATAGTCTTTCAAGGCATCAACTGCTTCCAGTACATTGTCACTTAATGTCTCAATTTCAGTTAATATTTCGTCAATACTGGATTCCGGCGACAGAGCGCCAAACATAATATATTGATTACCAATTTTTGAAAACGCCGACAGGGGAATGGAAACATTCATCAGCAACATACCTTCGGCTAATGCTGCACGTTTGTCCTGAGCAACCTGATCCTCACCAAACAAATACGTTATGCAGAGTATTTGTCCTTCGTCGACAGTCATATAGATGGGAAATTCATCGCGGTCTTCCACCTTGATACAGGCGACCGCATTTTCACCGTCAAACATTTCAAGCGAAAGGCTTGCGCCATCTGATAATTGAGTATCAGCTAAATCTGTTATCAATTGTTCCAGTTTTTTGTTGCTCATATTTCCTCCAAATATCCAGCACCAGGACATAATATGTCTTGCGGACATATTATGTCAACTATTTTCCGATTACATAAATGCCCTGTTGTTTTTCCCAGTCGACCAGGTGGTACTTGTAGGCAGCCTGATTGTTGATTCTATTGACTTTTATAGTATCGAGATGTTCAAAATAATGTTTATTAAATTCAAATGCAGCCAGGATCACGCCCTTGGTCGACCAGCCATCATCGATTTCCAGCTTGTCTTTTTGTGCAATTCGGGCGCGGGCGGAGAGACCGTTTTTGGTGGCAATGGTCCAGCCCCATTCGCCAAAGCTGGGGACATTATGGTGATATTGTTCGACATGCATGAAACCTGCGTATTGCACGGTTTTGCCAATACATAAAAAAGTATTTTTAGCATGATAAGGTGAGGTGGATTGCACTACCAGCGCACCATCACCGGTCAATAATGTTTTCAGTTTGGCATAAAAGCGAGCGGAATACAGTTTATTCAGATCCGGATGACTGGGATCGGGTAAATCCACGATAATGCTGTCATACAGGCGTCCTTCCTGTATGAGTTTATCTACCTTGATAAAAGCATCGCCAAAGTGTGTGTGGACGCGTGGATCGCTAAAGGAATGCTGGTTTAATTTCAGTAAAGCTTTGTTGATTTCCTTGCCATTTTCAATGTAGGGCAGGGTAAAAAAGTCGACAATGGTTTTATCAATATCGATCAGATCAACCGATTTTGGTTGCCAGCGTAAAACTTCACGCAGGGCGAGTCCATCGCCGCCGCCAATGATCAATATATTGTCATGCCGGGCGGAGGCATTCATGACCGGTGCCACCAGCATGGAATGGTATATTTTCTCGTCATTACTGGCGAATTGAGAACGGCCATTAATGAACAGCGATATGATTTTTGGCTTGGCCGGATCCATGATTCGTTCGGTGATGGTGACATGCTGGTATTTTGAGTTATAACTGAAAATAACCTTGTCTTTATAAAGCAGATCTTCCATGGCGTTATCCCAGTGTGTTCCATTCATGGCAATGACCGCAATAACGACGCCGACCAGAGCATGCGCTGCCACCACCAGAACGCCGAAACGAATGCGTTTCCGGTATACCAGATAAAATAACAGGCCGACCAGCAAGTTGGCACTGGCGGTTATCACTGCGGCAATGGTAGGCGGCAGGCTCAACATGAACAGCACCCAGACAGCCGCGCCAATACCTGCGCCAATATAATCGATACCGTAGATCGAGCCGGTATTATGTTTAATGTGTTCGCCGTAAAGCTCTTCACGTATATTGGCGATTAAAGGGATTTCCATGCCGATTAAAAAACCCAGAATAAACCCGGCGATATAAGGCATGACGGAGGCAATATTGTTGGCCCAGGTAATCATGCCGCCACGCGGAATCAGATCGGGCGGCAAGGAAAATGTTTGCATGAGGATCTGCGGAAACAAATTGGCTAATGCTGTTGTCGCCGCTAACACCAGGACCGAAGTAGCACCAATTAGGGCGATAGTGACTTCCAGCCAGGCAAAAGCATTAAAATAAGATTTGAAAATTCGTGCAGCAAAGGCACCGATTCCCATCGATACAATCATAATGCCAATCATGGCAAAGATGACCTGCTCGACAGCGCCTAACACACGACCGGCATAATGAGAAAGCAGGTATTCATAAATAAGACCACAGCCGGCTAAAATGCCCATAATGGCAAACAGCACAAAGTCATGCAGACGTAAAGACAGGACGGTTGGATTATTTTTCATGTTAATGCTTGTATTAAAGGGTGAGGTGGGGTGTTTTTTGTGTGACACACAATGATTGTTAATATTGATTTTAAATGTTACTGAATGTTGTTACAGCTCAAGCAGGAGCATCAGGAAACTGTTCAAGGCGCATGATGGTGGCACCTGCTACGGCGGCAGGCATGATCAGGAAGTTAAACACGGGAATCATGCTGGCCAACATCACTGTCGCGCCAAAGCCTAGTGACAGCAGCGTCTTTTCCCGCAGTCGCCGCCGAATATCCGGGAAGCCCAGACCCTGATTACCCAGAGGATAGTCCGCATATTCTAGACTCATCATCCAGGCGCCAAACAGCAGCCACAGTGCAGGGGTGAACAGATTTACAAAGGGAATGAAGCCGAGGATAAACAGGGGAATGGCCCAGAGTATAAAGTAACGGATTTTTTTTAGTTCGCTGGCCAGAGTTTTGCTGAGTACTTGCATAAAGCTATCAGTATCTTCAGCTGCGTGCCCATGCAATTGTTTTTCAACTGCGGCAGACAGGTAGCTGTTGAAGGGCGCGCTGACCAGATTAGCGAGCAGGGTGAAACCGAAAAACAGTATGATCAGGGCGGCGATGGCGAACAGCAGCCATAACAGTCCGCTTAACCAGCTCAGCCAGTCGGGCAGGACTGGCAGCCAGTGTTGCATGAGGCTGGAAAACTCATTACCGAGAAACCAGATTAAACCGGCAAACAACAGGCTGTTGATCAAAAGAGGAATGATCACAAAAGGCCGGATGCCCGGTTTGTTGATCAGCCGCAGGCCTTTCACCACATAGGCTGCACCGGTTAAAGGATTACTTATCATTTTCTATTGTTCCGTTAAATTATCAACTTTGTTGTGCCAGCCCCGTTTAGCCAGCAGGGCGGCGCCATAGGCGGCCTCGGTCTGTGTAGCCGTTAGTACCGGGATCTGCAGCAATTGTTCCCTGATTTTTCGCCAGGCCAAATTTTGACTGCCGCCGCCGCTGCTGTGGATACGGGTTGGGGTTGGGGCACCTACCTGTTGCAGTTTGTCATAGCCGGTTTTTTCGATGCGTGCCAGTGCTTCCAGCATGCCCTGGAAAAATTGTACATCATCTTCGGGGCGTGGCGTCAGGCAGGGCGCAAGATCGGGATCATTGACGGGAAAGCGTTCGCCACGGTGGGGCAGCGGATAATAGTCCAGTCCGGTCGGTTGCTCGGGATCGAGCCGGGTTTGCATTTCGGCCATTTGTGCATCAGTGAAATACTGGCGCAGTACCGTGCCGCCGCTGTTGGATGCGCCACCGCAAAGCCAGTGATGCGAGCTTTCGTCGCCGCTATGGAGATTGGGCAAAGGTTGGCTGTAAATACCGTATTCCGCTGCCGCAACGGGTGTCTGACTGATGATTTTCAGTACCAGGGTTGAACCCAGTGCGGTGACGGCTTCACCTGGCTGACGGGCGCCGGCAGCGAGAAAGGCGGCGGTACTGTCGGTGCTGCCGGCCACCATCAGACAGTCCTTGTTTAAGGCAAAATGCTGAGCCATATCGGCACTGACAGGTGTAAGCGGACTACCGGGAGGGCAAACCTCGGGCAGCCAGTTGCGTTTAACCGCCAGGGCATCCAGCCAGTCCGGCCAGCATTGGTTTTGTGCCTCGTAACCGCTTTTCAGGCTGTTGTTGAAATCGCTAACGCCAAAGTGGCCACTAAGCTTGCCGGTGATCCAGTCGGCCTGATGCAGAAAATAGTGCGCATGGCCACTGAAACCCTGTTTTTGCAACCACAGCAGTTTGGCTAGTCCGGAACTGGCGGAGGTGGTTGCCGCTGCTTCAATGGGGGCGGCTTCACGGATCCGGGCGGCTTCATTCTCGGCACGGGCATCATTATACATTAGCGCCGGGTGCAGGGGCTGGCCGTCACGGTCACAGAGCAGGACGGTGCCTGAGGTGGCATCAATAGCGATGGCTTTTATTCGCCCTGGATCAATATCAGTGAATAAGCGGGTGAGAACCTGAACCACCGCCTGCCACCAGATTTCAGCATCCTGTTCGATGGACTTGCCCTGTTGTATCGGGGCAGGCAGGGAAAGGCTGTGCTGGGCAACGAGGGTATTGGCTTCATCGATGGCGACGGCCCGGCAGCCAGAGGTGCCGATATCAATACCAAGGAAAAGCGGGGTACTCAAGGCAGGTGAATGACCTCGGGTGCGACCCAGCTGGTTTTTTGGTGTTCGGCCACCACCGTGGTGTAGATGCCGCCGCGAACATTGAATTTTGCTGTCAGGCGCATGAAGCGGGGTGCGCAGGCAGCAACCAGATCGTCAAGAATGGTATTGGTGACTTTCTCGTGAAAGGCGCCTTCCTCACGGTAGGCCCAGACGTAGAGTTTCAACGACTTGAGTTCCACGCAGGCCAGATCGGGTACATATTCCAGGTGCAGGGTGGCGAAGTCCGGCTGGCCGGTTTTCGGGCACAGGCAGGTAAATTCCGGAATATCGATGCGGATAGTGTAGTCCCGCTCCGGCATTGGATTGTCGAAGGTTTCGAGTGTTTTGCTGGCTTGAGTTGGCATGGGCGCTAAGATACAAGATTAGATATACAAGATACAAGGGAAAAGACACAGGGAAAGACGCTGTTTTTGTTTCATTGTCCTTGGTGGAAAGGGGGGATCTTGTCCCTTTCCTCTTGTGTCTTTGCCCTTCAATCTTGTATCTTAGCGCCCATGCAACTCACCAAACTAAAACTCTCGGGATTCAAGTCCTTCGTTGACCCTACCACTGTGCCTCTACCCAGCCAGCTGATTGGCGTGGTGGGTCCCAATGGTTGTGGCAAGTCCAATATTATTGACGCGGTACGCTGGGTAATGGGCGAATCCTCGGCCAAGCATCTGCGTGGCGATTCCATGGCCGATGTCATTTTCAATGGCTCATCCAGCCGCAAACCGGTGGGGCAGGCCACGGTCGAGCTGGTGTTTGACAATACCGATGCGGCAGTGGGCGGCCAGTATGCCCAATATAATGAAATCGCCATCAAGCGTACCGTGACCCGGGATGGCCAGTCACTCTATCATCTTAACGGCAGTCGTTGCCGTCGGCGCGATATTACCGACATATTTTTGGGTACCGGACTGGGGCCGCGTAGTTACTCTATTATCGAGCAGGGCACGATTTCACGCATTATCGAAGCCAAACCGGAAGAAATCCGAGTGTTCCTGGAAGAGGCCGCAGGGATTTCCAAATACAAGGAGCGCCGCCGCGAGACCGAAAACCGTATGCGCCACACGCGTGAGAATCTGGAGCGGCTTAGCGATCTGCGTGAAGAGCTGGATAAACAGCTGAATCGTCTTCAGCGCCAGGCGCGCACGGCTGAACGCTATAAAGAATTGCGGGAAGAAGAGCGTCTGATGAAGGCGCAGTTGCAGGCCTTGCGCTGGACGGCGCTGAACGAACAGGCCGAGGTGGCAGAAAATCGTATCCGTGAGCAGGAAACCGAACAGGAATCGGCTATCGCTAATCAGCGCAATATAGAAGCCGAGATTGAAAAACAGCGTAGCTTGCACAGTGAAAGCCACGATAGCTTCAACGAAATACAGAGCCGTTTCTATAGTGTGGGCGCGGATATCGCACGACTGGAGCAAACTTTACAGCATGCGAAAGAACGTCGTCAGCAACAGCAGCAGGATCTGGCGCAACTGGAAAAAGACGGCCAGGAAGCCCAGGGTCATCAGGCGGCGGACAGAAAACGCATAGAAGAAATACAGGCGCAACTGACGCAACTGGAACCGCAACTGCAGCAGTTCGAGGAAAGTGAAAGCCTTTCCGCACAGCTTCTGGCTGAGGCCGAAGAAGCCATGCAAAGCTGGCAGAGCCAGTGGGAAGCCTTCAACCAGCAGGCTGCCGAGCCGGCGCAACAGGCGGAGGTGGAACGCACCCGGATCATGCATCTGGAGCAAAAACTTTCGCGCCTGCAGCAGCGTCTGGAAAAGGTACAGCAGGAACTGGGGCAGCAGTCGCCACAACAGTTGCAAGAGGAAGTGAAACAGTTGCAGCAGCAACAGGCCGAGATCGAAGCCAGGGTGCAGGAACAACAGGCCCTGTTGAGCGAAAAGCAGCAGCAGATCCGCGCCTTGCGTGAATCAGGCCATTCATTGAACAGCCAGCTGGATCAGGCGCGCGGTCAATTACAGAACCTGCGTGGTCGCAGCGCCTCGCTGGAAGCATTGCAACAGGCGGCTTTAGGCAAGGAAAAAGGTGCCGTCAGCGAATGGTTGCAGGGACAGCAATTACAGGATGCGCCACGCCTGGCCGAAGAGCTGGAGGTCACAGCGGGCTGGGAACGGGCGGTGGAATGCGTGTTGGGGAGCCATCTTGAAGCGGTCTGTGTCTCCGGAGTCGATCCTTTGGTATCGGTTCTTGATGAACTTAAAGAAGGCAGCCTGAATCTATTCGATATTTCCGCCAATGTGACGGCTACTGAACATGGTAAGGCGACACCACTGACGGACAAAGTCTCGGCACCCTGGTCACTGGTACCCCTGCTGGGAGACATTTACGCAACAGAAACGCTGGCTGACGCATTGAGCCTGCGTAACCAGCTTGGTGATAGTGAATCCATCGTCACCCAGGACGGGATCTGGCTGGGAGCCAACTGGTTGCGGGTGGTACGTGATACTGACGAGAAAGCCGGGGTATTACGTCGTGAGCATGAGCTTAAAACCCTGGCGGCAGATATCGAGGCGCAGCAGCAGGTTGTTCAGAACCTGCAGGCGAAACTTGAGGCCGAGCGTGAAAAACTGCAGGAAGTGGAATTCAGCCGCGACAGCGCACAGACCGAATTCAACCAGACCAACCGTGCGCTGGCTGACAGTCGTTCCGAACTCAGTGCGCGCAGTGCTCGCATCGAGCAGCTCAAATCCCGCCAGGAAAACCTGCAGCAGGAAATGCAGGAAGCCCGCGAAGAAGCCGAAGCCGACAATATGGAACTGCAGACTGCGCGTGGGCGCCTGCAGGTAGCACTGGATCGCATGACCGGGCTGGAAAACCAGCGCGCCGAGTTGATTGCCCAGCGTGATCAGCGTCAGGAGACGCTACATCAACTGCGCAGTAAGGCGCAGGAAGATCGACATGCGGCGCAGGAAATCAAGATCCGTGCGCAGACATTACAGACTGAACTCAATTCTACCGAGCAGGCCTTGCAGCGGATGCAGAGCCAGATCGCCCAACTATCCAGTCGCCGTGAAGAATTGCAGGCGGCCTTGAGTGAAAGTGACGCGCCCCTGGCCGAAGCCGCAGCCGAGCTGGAACAGATGCTTGAGCGTCGGGTCGGGGTGGAAAGTGAAATGCAGGAAGCCCGCGCCATCGTCGAAAACATTGAGCATGAACTGCGGCAACTGGAAGACGCGCGGACTCAGGCCGAGCAAGCGGTGGAAGCCGTGCGCCATGTGTTGGAAGAAATTCGCATCGGCATGCAGGAAGTCAAGGTACGGCGGCAGACTCTGGAAGAGCAGATCAGTGAGTCCGGTTTTGAGCTAATGCAGTTACAGCAAGACATGCCGGAAGAAGCCGTAGAAGCGCAGTGGCAGGACAATGTCGAAGCGCTGGCGCAAAAAATCTCCCGCCTCGGTCCCATCAACCTGGCGGCTATCGAAGAGTTTGAACAGCAGTCCGAACGCAAGCAATACCTGGATGCGCAGAACGATGATCTCAGCGAAGCGTTGGCAACGCTGGAAGCGGCCATTCACAAGATCGACAAGGAAACACGAACCCGCTTCAAGGAAACCTTCGATAAGGTTAACGCGGGCTTCAAGCGTCTGTTTCCGCGTCTGTTTGGCGGTGGTCACGCCTACCTTGAATTGACCGGTGATGATTTGCTGGATACCGGCGTAACCTTGATGGCGCGCCCGCCGGGCAAACGCAACAGCACGATTCAATTGCTCTCAGGTGGCGAAAAGGCGATGACGGCCGTGGCGCTGGTATTTTCGATTTTTGAACTCAATCCCGCCCCCTTCTGTATGCTGGACGAGGTGGACGCGCCGCTGGATGATGCCAATGTCTCGCGTTACTGCGATATGCTTAAGGAAATGTCAGAGCAGACCCAGTTTATTTTCATTACGCATAATAAAGTGACCATGGAAGTCGCCCAGCAACTGACTGGTGTCACCATGCATGAACCGGGTGTCTCACGCCTGGTAGCCGTGGATGTGGACGAGGCGGTGGAACTGGTAGCGGTGTAAAATTAAGCGGGTGGTATTAGGTGATGGGTTTCACTCTCGTTCTACCCATCCTACGGACTCGTGTTAGTGCAGGATGGGCAGAACAAAGTGAACCCCATCAAAAATGTGGAGGCTAAACCGCGAAATGGATTCGCTTCGACTGATTCTGTTGTTGCTGGGGCTTGTGTTTATCGCCGGCATGTATTTCTGGTATCGACTCAAACAGGATGATGACAGCTTGAAATTCCCACAACTGGAAAAAATCCTGAAACAGTTTGGAGGCCGCTTTTCTCGCTCACGAAAAGAGGTCGATCTTGCTACGTCGGGTGAGCACGATGATTTTCCGGATGATGACATCGAGCATTTCTCAACTCTCAATGCCTCGCTTGATGACCGACTGGGTGTTGATATATCTGAACCTATGTCGATACATGTCGATACAGCGGTTTTGCCGGGCGACGAACTTATTCTGGTGCTGGCAATTATGGCCGGGCCGGGAAAACAGTTCTCCGGCCTGGATATTCTCGATACCTTGCTGGCCAATGGTTTTGTGCATGGCGATATGTCCATTTTTCACTATTTCCATGCTGCCGACGATAGGCAACCGGTTTTCAGCCTGGCCAGCGCCGTCGAACCAGGCATCTTCGATATGAATACTATCGAAGCCTTGCGTACCCCCGGCCTGTCCCTGTTCATGCAGTTGCCCGGTACACTCGACGCACGCACCGCATTTGAGACCATGCTGGAAAAAGGTCGCCTTATTGCCACTGATTTACGGGGTGAATTATGTGATGAAACCCGCAGTGTACTCACCATGCAAACCATTGGTCACTTGAAAGAAGAAATCGAAGCCTGGCTATTCAAACTGAAAATGTCGCACCTGCGCGCCAGATAACTTGTATTTCAAGGCAAAGACGCAGAGGCGTAAAGGACGCAAAGTCGTGTAAAAAATGAATCCGGCATTTTTTTTATTTTCAGAAAACCTCTGCGATCTCTGCGCCTTTGCGTCTTTGCGTTAAAAAATTCCCTGCTATGCCCAACCACAAACAAGCCCGTAAACGTATCGCCCGGCTTCGGGACGAAATCAATTATCACAACTATCGTTATTATATTCTCGATGATCCGGAGATCACGGATAGTGAATATGATCGCCTGTTGCGTGAATTGCAGGATCTCGAACAGCAGTATCCTGATCTGATTACTCCGGATTCGCCCACCCAGCGGGTGGGGGCGATGCCGCTGGAAAGTTTCGCCGAAGTCAAACATCAAGTCCCCATGTTGTCACTGAACAATGCATTCAGTGAAGAAGAAGTGCTGGACTTTGATCGTCGTGCCCGCAAGCGTCTCGCTGTGGATGTAATTGAGTATGCGGTTGAGCCTAAACTCGACGGACTGGCCATTAGCCTGCGTTATGAAGATGGCATTCTGGTGCAGGCTGGCACTCGCGGTGACGGGGCAACGGGTGAGGATGTGACCCTGAATGTGCGCACCATCGAGACTATCCCGCTACGTCTGGTGGGACGTGATTATCCGCAGGTACTGGAAGTGCGGGGTGAAATCATCATGGACAAGGCCGGTTTTGAAAAGCTGAATCAGCATCGGCGGCAACAGGGTGAAAAGGCGTTCGTTAATCCACGTAATGCCGCAGCGGGTTCCCTGCGTCAGCTTGATCCGCGCATTACCGCAAGCCGCCCCCTTTCTTTTTTCAGTTACGGTATCGGCGAGGTTGTTGGTGCTGAACTGCCGGATCGTCACAGCGCGATCATCGAAAAATTGCAGGACTGGGGTCTGCGGATCAATCCTGAAAGCCGGTTGGTAAGCGGCGCCCAGGGCTGTCTTGATTATTATCGCCAGATGCAGGCTAAACGTGCAGATCTGAGCTATGAAATTGATGGCGTGGTGTACAAGGTGGATCGTCTTGCACAACAGGAACAACTGGGCTTCGTGGCGCGCGCGCCACGCTGGGCCATCGCCCACAAGTTCCCGGCGCAGGAAGAAATGACCGAAGTCGAAGCCATCGATGTGCAGGTAGGGCGCACCGGCGCGCTGACGCCGGTGGCGCGCCTGAAGCCAGTGTTCGTCGGTGGCGTGACGGTGAGCAATGCCACCTTGCACAACCAGGATGAAATCGATCGTCTGGATGTGCGGGTGGGGGATACGGTAATCGTGCGCCGGGCGGGGGATGTGATCCCGCAGATTGTCAGCGTGGTTAAATCACGGCGCAAAGGTCGGCCGCACAAATTTAAAATACCGGCCCACTGTCCCGTATGCGGTTCGGCAACCGAACGACTTGAGGGGGATGCAAAAACGTTTTGCAGCGGCGGGTTGTTTTGTGAAGCCCAGCGCAAGGAAATGATCAAGCACTTCGCCTCGCGTCGGGCGATGGATATAGAAGGCCTGGGCGACAAGCTGGTAGAGCAACTGGTGGATAGCGGTCTGGTGCATGATCCGGCGGATCTCTACGGCCTGACCGAGGCGCAGTTGAGCGGCCTTGAACGCATGGCGGAAAAATCCGCTCGCAATATTTTGGCGGCGCTGGAGAAAAGCAAGAATACAACACTGGCGCGTTTTATCTATGCCCTGGGAATTCATAATGTAGGCGAAACGACGGCCCAGACATTGGCCCGGCACTTCGGCTCACTGCAAGGCCTGATGACAGCCGATGAGGAAAATTTACAGGCAATTCCTGATATCGGTCCGGTCGTTGCGCATAGTATTGTCACCTTTTTCTCCCAGCCGCATAACCGCGAGGTGATCGACAAGCTGCTTAGTGCCGGTCTGCACTGGCCGGATGTGGAAATAAAATCAGAAGATGACTTGCCTCTTAAAGGCAAAACCTTTGTTCTCACCGGCACCTTGACCCGCATGAGCCGTAACGAAGCCAAAGCTGCATTGCAGGCGCTGGGTGCAAAAGTCAGCGGCAGTGTATCGAAAAAAACAGACTATGTGGTGGTGGGGGAAAATCCCGGTTCGAAGGCTGCAAAAGCCGAACAACTCGGGCTTGAGATTCTGACGGAAACTGAGCTTGTTCAGTTGCTGAATGGTCCAGTTCACTTTGATGATTACCGTTCATCCTGAACCCTTCGACTTCGCTCAGGGCGAACGGTGATGTTATTCGACAGAGCTTTTCTGAGCGAAGTCGAAGGGAGGAAATCTATCTCGC
>UOFZ01000060.1_pt1 | contig 34576 bp, 33 predicted proteins | sample 1989551 | NCBI WGS metagenome assembly UOFZ01 (sample SAMEA4712198, study PRJEB27164) | hydrothermal vent metagenome | biome: marine basaltic hydrothermal vent biome; feature: marine hydrothermal vent; material: mineral | place: Pacific Ocean | collected 2011-06-14/2011-07-23 | depth 1691 m
CTCTCGGGAGGTCTGTGGTGTCTGGCTTTTCTTTTATTTGTTCTGGTTTATTTGCCGATCTTGATCAGACCGCGAGTTGATGGGCGGCCAGGTTAGTCTGCACATTTTGTTTCCAGCTTTTCGTCTAGTCTAAAAGCTGGAAAATAAACACTCTGAATTTTATTCAGTCTGGTGCCTGGGTAACCTTAAAGGATTTTCTTTTTATACCGATATAAAGTAGAGAAAGTCCCGCTTGCTCGCTACCATTGATAGCTTGAACAAGCTGCCACCATGTCAGCAGTCGTTATGGATAGCGAAAAATGAAGGATCTACCGCAACCAGGAGTGATGCGAGAGCATTTTCTTACCGCTGTCGCAGCACAGATGCGGCAGGCAAAAGCGAATGATAGCTATCTGATATTATTGCGTTTTGATATCGATGGATTTAGAAAACTAAATGAACAATCGGGGTACCTCGACGCTGATCGAGTTCTGAAGATACTTTTTTCCAGGATAAAAAGTCAGTTGTTGGACAATGACCTGGCCTGCTGGCTGGGTGCCGATGAGTTTGCTCTCTTACTCGGCATAAACAGCAAGGATGAAATCGCGAGCAGGGTATCGGGTGCCTATGCCCTGTTGCGGGAACCTTGTGACATCAGTACGGTCGGTTTTCAGCCCAGGCTGAGTCTTGGTGTTGCGCTTTATCCGGACGATAGCCTGGATGGGGATGGTCTTGTGCTAGCGGCGGAATCTGCGCAGCAGCATGCCAAGACTCGCGGCGGTGCGCAGATAAATTATTATTCCAGAAAAATTCATAAGCAGGCACTTCATCTGTCGCGCCTGGAAAAAGATCTTCAGGGTGCGTTGACGCGGAAAGAATTTTATTTACTCTATCAGCCAAAAGTAGATTCAACCACCGGTATCGTCAAGGGGTTTGAAGCCTTGCTGCGCTGGCAGCATCCCGAACGGGGTGTTATTTCACCTCTTGAGTTTATTCCTATTCTTGAAGAAAACAGAATGATCCTTGACGTCGGGGAATGGATTTTCTCCGAGGTTTGTCTGGCGCTGGGTCGATGGAAAAAAGCCGGTGTGGATGTGGTGCCAATATCGGTTAATGTTTCCATGCATCAGTTCAAACAGGCTGGCTTCGTTGAGCGGCTGGTGGATATTCTTAAGCTGCATGATATTGAAACGAAGCTGATCGATATTGAAATTACTGAAAGCTGTCTGATGGATGATGGTCAGGAAAATATTGCTATTCTGAACCAGCTAAAATCAATGGGCATGAGTATTTCCATTGATGATTTTGGCACAGGTTATTCCTCTCTGAGTTATCTCAAACGTTTTCCTGTTGATACATTGAAAATTGATCGTTCTTTTATTACCAATGTACACAATCGCCGGGAAAGTGATAATGCGGGTATCGTTACCGCTATCATGGCTCTGTCCCATAGTTTGCATCTGGAGGTGGTGGCTGAAGGCGTGGAATCAGCGCATGAACTGGCTTTTCTGTATGCACTAGGTTGCAGAACGATTCAGGGATTTTTGTTCAGCAAACCGCTTAAGGAAGATGCAGTATTGGAATTACTGGAAACGTCATTCTCTATGGCCGAAACGCTGGTGAAAGTACGTCAGCAACTGCAGGCCAGAGAACTCATACCTTAATATTGATTCCCCGCGTATGTGAGAGTTTTCTTTTTTTTGTGAAACCTCGACGCTTAGTGGTTCTGCGATCATGATAGCTACGCGTATCAAGCAGCACGTTCTGTTTGTGCCGTCGACGATCTTCGCTACGACGCTCAAGACGCTGACGTCGGTTGGTATACAGACTACTGGTTACAGGCGTGCCTGTAGACTGATGGATGGCGCGGGTTGCGGCAAGCCTGGATACGGGTTTAATGTCGCTGTCGGCCTTGTTGCTTTGACGTAGCGACTGCAGGCCGAGATCGTCCGCGGGAGGGGTAATACTGCTCATCGTTGCTTGTCCATAGTTTTGGCATTCTATAATTTTTGAATAGTTCTAGCTGGTAGTTGGGCCATATGATCTATTGAGACAAGTTATTTGTATTTTTGCTGCATTTTTCTGTATTAGCATTGTTTCATATAAGGTCAGATCGCTTAAATCTATGTCTTAGGTAATACCTCATTGGGCTGGCATTCTTAAATCATTGTATAACTATATTATCGTAACGTATTGTTATAACAAACATTAAGATCTATGTATTCGCGCATAATTGAATTGCTGAATATTTGTACAAAATCTGTAGTTTTTGCAGGATATTCTTGAGGGGCAATGGTAAGATATTGTCCATTGAAGAATTGTTCGCTCACAACAATAATATACTTTGTTTCTTATGACAGTGAGTGCCAGGGCCAGATAAAGCCATAGGCAAGCTGGAACAATTTAATTTTTCTTTTGCTTGAGCGGTTCATGATAGAACTATTTGTAGCAGAAAAATCAGATCCTGAGATAGAGCCATAGTCAGGGTTGCAGGGGGGGAGAATGTGCAATCTGATAAAAACAGGCTGAAGTCAGCGGAAGACTTATTGCCGGAAACGGATACTGTAACTTCTGGGCCAGCGTTATCCATGCAGGCTCAATCCTTGTTGGGCTTGCTGGATGAATTGAAAGGTACCGGTTCGGGTTCGGTTCTTTATTCACAGCTTGAACGTATTCTGCGGGAAAACGAACAGGACTTTGACGAGCGCGAACAGCTTTATCGTTACTGGCTGCGGCTTTTTCTGGGAGGCTATATTCGGCACCTCAAGCCGGGTTCGTCCATGCATATTCATGCCAAACTGATCTACAAACAGTTACAGTTGCCGCTGGCTACGACGACACTCAAGGGGCTGCGTAAACATATGAATATGTTTAGCATGCACCTGGCGCGGCTGGATATGCTGGATGAATCCGTGCTGAAAAACACACTGGAGCCGGTGTTAAGTTATTATTCCAGCGACGAAGTTGATAGCACACCTCAAAATAGTGATTTAGTCAGGCCTGAGCAAACGACGGCTCTGGAGCCGGAATCGGGGTTTAATGATAAACCTGATTCGGTTAGAGCGCAGAAAAGAGCGCTGGAAGGGATGATCGATGATCTGCTGCCGGATGAAGGCCGGGATACAGAAGAGCGATTAACCTCAACTTATCGTCAGTATCTCAGTAGCCAGTATCGAGATACGGAAAAAGTCCAGTCGATGCTGAGCAAGCACATCAATGAAACTATCGAACAGAATCAGAAGTTTGGCGATATGCTGCATGTGGTTCGCCAGGGACTGGATGAAGCTGAGTCCATCAGTGAAATTGATGTTTTACGTCAGTGTCTGATCGAGGACATCGATTCACTCAGTGAGTCGCATGATTCAATGGCTGAGAAACTTGCGGAAACCAAGGATTATCTGAAGATGATCGAGGTGGACAGTCGCAAGCTTAGTGATGAGCTGGCGCGGGTGCGTCTGCTCAGCATGACCGACGAGCTGACGGAATTACCCAATCGACGCGCCTTCCTGCGCCGACTTGATGATGAGATGAGTCGCACCAAACGCTATGGCGCCGATCTGGCCCTGGTGATTATCGATCTGGATTATTTCAAAACGATTAATGACAAATATGGTCATGCCGTGGGTGATGCCGTACTGTGTTGTTATGCTGAGGATATTCTGACTACTTTTCGCCATCATGACATGGTGGCGCGCTATGGCGGTGAGGAGTTTGCTGTTTTGTTACCGAATACCGATGAACAGGGTGCTATGGCCGCCTTGCATAAAGTTCGTCGTCAGGCCGCTAGCCAGTTCTGTGGTAATAATGGCAACAAGATACAGGTGCCGACGTTTTCGGCCGGACTGGCATTATTTGTTCCTGGCGAGTCAGCCAGTGGGCTTATTCAACGTGCGGATGATGCGCTTTATACCGCCAAGCGTCTTGGGCGCAACCGTATCGAAGTCAGCCATGCCAGTGGCAGCACCCTTGTCGGCGAGCGTGAAGAGGAAGCTAGCGATATTATCTGAACTATTTTATAGCTCAGATAACAGTAATACTGTGCCGTTGTCGGCGTTGATCCGTGTCCGATGTTTGATGATTGCCTGGTAATGTTTCCCTAGCTTTGTCAGTTGTGGGTCCAGGTTGACGTTTTTTGCGGTTTGCAGATAACGAATTCCAAAATGTGTGATGGGTTCAAGTCTGGAAATGCTGCCAAGCCATAGAGGTTTATCGTTATTCTTCGTGCTGGAGATATGAATAGTTGTAGGCCACAGACGAATAATTAGGATTTGTTCGCCAGCATCGATATATTTCACCATAGCCAGGCTTTCATAACGACCTTCATGTACATGCGGCGGTATCGGTAACTGGATGACCGGCGCGTCGCTTTTCAGCCAGTTAAGATAACGGCCTGGTTTTCTTTGCACTCGCTGCCAGTCCTGTTTGCTTAACTGTTTTTGAATATAACTAAGTGACCCCGCCCACTGCAGGTTCATGGGAAAGCGATATTGATCACGCAGATCGTGGCGGTAACGAGGCAGTGTTTTCCAACCCTGTCTGAGCCAGTCTTCTTTTTTTATTTTTGAATAGTGTTCTACAGTGGCCGCTTGGGGGCTTGATGGTGATTCGTGGATAACAGGATAAAAACCGAGAACAAGCAGCAAGACAGCTAATAGTCTATAAGGTGTGCGCGTAGGTTTATATGCCAGGTTGTGACGGCGATAGGCGATACCCAATGCCGAAATCCAGATAGTACTCAGTGATAATTCTGCAAATAGCTGGAACAGCGTTATTTGTGCAAGATAGAAACGGGCAAACATCAATAGCATGATCAGGGAGGCACCGCTTGCATAAAAACGCAGACGCCAGCGGGCCGGGATGTCCCGCGCCAGTGCGATCAACAAGAAACCATACAGGGATAAGCTCATAATAGCGGCAGGTGAAAACAGTCGGCTTGGACCAATAGGCAGCAACATCAGCAGGATGGGGAAAACAGGTACAGCCAAAAGGTGTCCGATTATCAGTTTATGCTGGCGGTGCCGATTCAGTAATAACCAGAACAGGGTGATACTGGCAGACAGGAGCGCGGGCGTGGGATCAGCCAGTCTCGCCAGTGCCGACATAATCATTTCAAAAGGTGGGTTGTGCAGCTCAAGCACCGCGTTTTGGATAAGTAGGCCGAGGTTGCTGAACAGTGGCACATGGATGGTTTCATAGAGAAAAACAAGCAGGCCGCTACTGGCGAGCAAGAGCAGGGCCAGTAGGCTGAGTCCGCGGACTTCATGGTGTTCGGGGTTGACGATGGCAGCGGGTATTTCACCTGCGAGGGGGTGTCGTTGGCTCCAGAGTAGCAGGCGATAGAATAGTCGATCGGTGTAAGGCACCAGCCAGAGAAAAAGCTGGCGCAGAATAAAAACGACAAACCAGATCACGCCTGCTACAAGAGCGAGCAGGAGCAGGAAGCGACCGGCAAACTCAGAAGCCAGGTTGACGGACAGACCAAACAGGTAGCCGGGCAGCAGATACAGAGGCGCCCAGAGGCAGGCCGAAACAATATTGATCAGCAGGAAACGGGAACGGGGCATGCCCAGCATGCCGGCAATGGCGGGTACGATTGGTCGCAGAGGACCGACAAAACGACCCAGCATGACGCTTTTGCCACCGTGCCGATGAAAAAAGTCTTCCCCCCGGTCCATGAGACCGGGATAAGCGGAAAATGGCCAGCGTATTTTTAAGGCCTGCTTGTAATGTTCGCCCAGCCAGTAACTGAGGCTGTCACCGGCAATGGCGCCCAAAATAGCGGCGACTACAGCTGGCCCGGCGGACAATGCCCCCAGGGCGATAAGTGCACCGAAGCCAACCATGAAAGCGGCACCCGGCAGGATCAGCCCAATGACGATTAGCGACTCGGAAAAGGCGACCAGAAAAACAAACAGCAGCGCCAGCAGGGGGTGCTGCTGCAACCACATCAAAAGTTCATTCAGACTGTTTGCAAACATGCTGTTTCAGCCTGTCTGATTTTCTGAACCCGGGTGATTAAAGCGTTTTGAATACGGTTTCGGCGGCTTGCAGGGTGCGCGCCAGATCCTCATCGCTATGCGCACTGGAAACGAAACCCGTTTCATAGGATGAAGGTGCCATATAAACACCCTGTTCCAGCATGCCGTGATAGAAGGTTTTGAAACGCTCAGCATCACAGGCGCAGACCTGATTAAAGAAACTGATGCTGTTTTCCTCGGTAAAGAAAAAGCCGAACATGGCTCCCACCTGGTTGGTGGCCAGGGGAATGCCGCAACGCCGGGCGCGTTCGCGTAGCCCATCGGCCAGCTGGCGGGTTTTTTCTGTTAAAGCATCGAAAAAGCCGGGCTTTGAAATCAGTTCCAGATTTTTCAGTCCTGCTGCCATGGCTACGGGATTGCCAGACAAGGTGCCGGCCTGATAGACCGGTCCCAGAGGGGCGATATGTTGCATGATTTCACGTTTGCCGCCAAAGGCGCCCACCGGCATACCGCCGCCGATCACCTTGCCCAGGGTGGTGAGGTCGGGCGTAATCCCATAATGCCCCTGAGCCCCACCGAGCGAGACGCGAAAGCCGGTCATGACTTCATCCAGAATCAGCACGCTGCCGTGTTCATCGCAGACCTTGCGCAGGGTTTCGAGAAAGCCTGGCAGCGGGGGGACGCAGTTCATATTGCCGGCTACCGGTTCAACGATGATACAGGCAATTTGATCGCCCATTTCGGCAAACAGTTGTTTCACCTGCTCGCTGTCGTTATAGGTGAGGGTCAGGGTGTGTTCGGCCAGTGAAGCGGGCACACCGGGGGAGGTGGGTACGCCCAGGGTCAGGGCGCCGGAGCCCGCTTTCACCAGCAGGGAGTCGGAATGGCCATGGTAACAACCCTCGAATTTAACGATTTTATCGCGCCCGGTATAGCCGCGCGCCAGACGCAGAGCGCTCATGGTGGCCTCGGTGCCGGAGCTGACCATGCGCACCATTTCGATCGATGGCATCAGCTCACAGACTTTTTCCGCCATCCGGGTTTCCAGTTCGGTAGGCGCACCAAAGCTCAGGCCGTTCTGCATTGTTTTGGCCACCGCTGCCAACACCTCGTCATGGGCGTGGCCAAGGATCATCGGTCCCCAGGAACCGACGTAATCAATGTACTGCTGATCATCCTCGTCATAAACATAAGCACCTTTGGCGCGTTTGAAAAAAACGGGATCACCGCCTACGCTTTTGAAGGCACGTACAGGCGAATTAACCCCGCCGGGAATGTGTTTCTGGGCTGCGATAAAAAGATCGTGGGAACGAGTCATGCTGTTGTCCTGAATGTATGTGTCATTTGTTTAGAATCGGGATAATAACGCAGAGTACGCAAAGATGCGGAGGCGCAGAGTTTTTATTTATTCAAACAACCAATAGATCCAAATATTAACAAAATTATATTTGCCGCATTTACCTGCTTTGTTATCGATCTACGGGCAGCATTAAATTCACTTTGCGCTTTTTGCGTTAAATCCGGGTCTTTAATCAAATAGTCGGGCTAATGCCGTTGCTGCTCGCCTGATATCCGTCGCGCCAAATATATCATGTATCACGGCCAGCATGTCAGCACCGGCGGCAATCAGCTCAGCGCCGTTTTTATGCGTAATACCACCGATAGCGACCACAGGAATGGACAGTTGGCGTTTGCCCTGTAGCAGAATATCAATCTCAGCGGATGGCGCGTCAGGTTTGGTCTGCGAGGGGAAAAAGCGCCCAAAGGCAACATAGTCGGCCCCCGCCTGTTCTGCTGCCAGGGCTTTTTTCAGACTGCTGTGGCAGGTGACACCGATGATTTTATCCCGGCCCAGGGATTGCCGAATAGTGGTAATGTCGCCGTCATTCTGGCCAAGATGAACGCCATCGGCATCGGTTTTCAGCGCCAGGGCGGGATCATCGTTAATAATAAAGCATACACCATGCTGTTTACAGCGTTGAGCCAGGGCGATAGCTTCCCGTTCTCGCCGTGTAGAGTCGCTGCTTTTGTCCCGGTACTGGAGCAGGCGTGCGCCACCGGCGATGGCCTGTTCGGCCTTGCTCAGAAGATCGTCGCCCATGAGGCGGCGATCGGTGATTACATACAGGCCGCGTAGGGGTCGGCTCATTCTGGATCGAGATGGTCTTCGGCTTCTTCCCGCGCCCAGAACAGGCGGTTGGGCAGATATTGCCCCATGCCGGGCCGCCAGCCGTGTTTAAGGCTTTCCCAGGTATATTCCTGGGCTTCATTGATAGCGGAAAAGGGTTCGAGACCGTGAGCCAGCAGTGCGGCAAGGCAGGCGCTGAGGGTGCAGCCGGAGCCATGATAGCTATGCGGAAGACGTTCCCAGGAAAATACTTCCTGCAGGCGGTTGCCGCTGTAGAGCCGATTCTCGACATTGGGCGAACTTTCATCGGCGCCGGTTATGAGCACCATCTCGCAACCATAATCCATGATCTCCTGCGCGCAGGCATCCAGGTTGTCAGCTGCAGGAGCCAGTCGCTGCGCTTCTCCAGTATTGGGGGTAATGATATTGATCAGAGGCAGCAGCAGTTCACAGAGTGCATCTTCGCCATCGTTGTCGATCATTTCGCCCCCACCGCCTGCTTCTAGCACTGGATCAAGAATGACCGGGATATTTGGATAATCAATCAACAGACTATGGATGTTTTCCATATGCTCGATACTGCCGAGCATACCGATTTTGATGGCGCTAACCGGCATATCTTCCAATACCGCACGGGCCTGTTCGATAATAATGCTGTCGGTAGCCTGGTAGCGTGACAGGCTCACGCTGTCCTGCACGGTCAATGCAGTGACAATCGGAGCGGGATGAGCACCCATGCTGATAATCGCTTCGATGTCAGCCTGGATACCGGCGCCACCGGTACTATCAAGACCAGAGAAGCACATAACGATGGGAAGTTTTGATGTTTCTGGCATGGTTATTTGTCCCATTCATGGGTTGGGGTAAGCGGTATTGTATCACCCGTCCAGCTGGTATGTGGCGAAGAAATCCTGTTTATTTATGGACGGTGTTTATTCATTGACAGCGTTGCCGGGAAGAAGAAAGCGCTTATCTGTTCTAAGCATGAATTTTTCCAGTTCTTCGGCAGAAATAGCATGACTGAGATAATAGCCCTGGATGCAGTCGCAATCATGCTGGATCAAATAGTCGAATTGCTGCTGGGTTTCCACGCCTTCGGCGATAACCTTGATGTCGAGGTTGTGGGCCATGGCGATAATGGCATCAATTAGACGAGCATGTTGAGGATCTTTTGACATGTTAGCGATGAATGACTTGTCTATTTTGAGCATGTGCACAGGTAGGTCACGCAGCCGTGAAAGGGATGAATAACCGGTGCCAAAATCATCGATAAACAGATAGACTCCAATGTCATTCAGTTGCGAGAGAGTTTTCAGGCCCTGCTTACTATCTTGCATAATGGTGCTTTCGGTGAGTTCCAGTCCCAGCCGGTTGGCGGGCAGACCGGCTTCGGCGAGTACCTGTTGAATGAGCGCATGTAGTTTACTATCTTCAAACTGGCGCATAGAGAGGTTGATGGCAATAATAAAATCGTCCAGGCCATTTTCCTGCCAGCGATGCATTTGCGCAATAGCCTGTTTTAATACCCAGCTTCCCAGTTGCAGGATTAAATCGCTTTCCTCGGCAATGGGAATGAAGGTTTCCGGTGCAATATTACCCATCTGCGGATGTTCCCAGCGCAACAGCGCCTCAACGCATTCGATTTTTCCGGATTTGAGGTTGACGGAAGGCTGGTAATAAATTTCGAGCTGGTTATTGGCAAGGGCATTGCGCAAGGCAGTTTCGATCTCGAGGTTGTGCATGGCCTCAGAATTCATATGCGGCTCATAAAACAAGTAACCATTCTTGCCCTTTTGCTTGGCCTGGTACATGGCCATGTCGGCATTTTTTAATAAGACGGAAATTTTTTCGCCATCAGTGGGGTAGAAAACGATACCGATACTGCCGCTGACATAAATTTGGTGACCATTGAGATCAAATGGCTGGGCCATGGATTTCAGCATTTGTCTGGCAATATGCTGGGCCGAGTGAAGCGCATTATCTTGATTATCTTCCGCCTGCAGGATAACGGCAAACTCATCTCCACCCATGCGTGCCAGGGTTTCATCCGCTTGTATGCAGTCAAGCAGACGGGTGGCCAGTTTTTGTAGTAACAAATCGCCGTTATGATGCCCAAGTGAATCGTTGATAGGTTTAAAACGATCGAGGTCGATGTAAAAAACAGGCACAAGCTGCTGCTGTTTGCCAGAGGCCTGGACAATGGCTTCAGCAAGCCGTTGTTGGAACAGGGTTCGATTAGGCAGGCCGGTTAGATCATCGAAATGTGCAAGTTGATAAATCTGCTGTTCATACTGTTTTTTCTCGGTAATATCATTGCCGATGGAGAGAATTTCAATAGTATTGCCCTGCTCATCCAGTATTGCCTTGTTGTTCCAGGTTATCCAGACGCGGGTACCATCCTTTTTGATATTCTCATTTTCATTTTGAATATAGTCCGCAGGGTTTCGGCCTATGTCTTCAATCATGTAGGCCAGATCGCGCCCAGTCGTTTCGATTCTGGGGACAATCGTCTCCATGACATTTTTGCCCAGAATTTCTTCCTCGCTAAAACCGAAAAAATCCAGCGCATAGGGGTTGATGAAATGAATTACGCCCTGAGTATCCCAGCGCAGAATCATACTGTTGGCGTTGTTCACCAATTGTTGATATGGGCGATCATTTGTTTGCGTCGCCGATGGTCTGGCCGCTAACTGCTGGTTCTGTTGCTGGATGATCTGCGTCAGACGGAAAATCACAAAGCTGAGCAGGGAGATGAACAGCAGGCTAATGGGCAACAGGGGATAGAGTTTGATATTTTGTTGCAGACACCAGCCGATGAGCAGGCTAATGAAAACCAGTGCGCCGATAAGCACCAGCAATAGCTGCCGGGTAGATTCGTATTTTGAAGGTGTACGTGGTGCTGACATGGATAGTTGCTGTTGTTGAATAACGCATTTTACCAGTCCAGCGAACTTTGTGACATCGGATTAAAACTTTATTAGCGTTGGATCTTGGTGGTGGTAATTGTCTGGTTACGCAGAACCAGGCGGTCAGATAGTTGAATCGCCTCGGTCGCGCCAAATTTCACCTTCATAATCAATCGGTTGAAGCCGTGATCAGTCCCGACTCTCGCAAGCAGACAGTGATGGAGTTCAAGGCATTCTTCGGCTGTGCTTCAAAGTGATGACGTAATGTCTTTCCATCAATGGCGCGGATGAGTCGGACGATGGTATCGTCTACCGGAATACCGTTCTCAAAAGATCGGAACTTCCGCAGCCAGGGGAGTTTGGTTTTGCCAAATTTCTCAATGTCACTTCATCTATCAGTGCCAGAGAGAATGGCCGTGACGGTCAGATATACGATATCAAGCAGTTCATATTTGCGGTTTATATCACTGCGCGGATCAGGAAGTTCAGTGAAATGTTCCAGATAGCTCATCAGCAGGGACGCCGGTTAGCCGACGTCCCTGCTGTGACGGCTGTTCTGGTGTGGACTGTTGAGTCAAAGAACGGTAACGTTAACAGCCTGTGGTCCTTTCTGGCCCTGCTCAACTTCAAATTCCACTTCCTGACCTTCGGCCAGTGTTTTGAATCCGGGGCTGGAAATGGCTCTAAAATGAACGAAAACGTCATTGCCATCCTGTCTTTCAATAAAACCAAAGCCTTTTTTCTCATCGAACCATTTCACGCGGCCTGTCGTTGTAGCCATTAGGTAATCTCCTGAATTAAATTATGGTGTATTCGTGGGTGTTATATAGCAACGCGGAAAGATGCAGGAATTACTTACGAACAGACAAGATGATATATTACGTGGCATCGAAATTGTATAGACATAAATAGCCGCTGTAATCTTTACCAGCTTTTGCAGTTTAACGTATTTTTGAGCAAAGTAAAGGATGGATTTGGACCTCAGAATGGCGCTCAAATGTGCGATGGAAGTCTGGAAAAAAGCGCATATTTTTCAGTTTCTAAGATACTTATCCGGTTCATTCGGGTTGGGACGACAGGTAGCAGAAGAGGTATGAAATGAAAATATGGGTCGATGCTGATGCCTGCCCGGTGGTGATCAAGGATATTTTGTTCCGTGCAGCCCAGCGTACCGGGATACCGTTGACGCTGGTTGCAAATCACCTTCTGCGCATACCGTCTTCACAGCATATAAAATTTCTGAAAGTGATGCCGGGTTTTGATGTTGCAGACAATGAGATAGTTCAACGGTTAGAAGCCGGGGATCTTGTTATCACCAGTGATATTCCGTTGGCTGCAGAAGTGATTGAAAAGGGTGCTATGGCGCTCAATCCTCGGGGTGAATTGTATTCAGGCGAGAATATTAGATCACTTCTTAATATGAGAGATTTTATGGATACCTTGCGTTCCAGTGGAATAAACACGGGCGGGCCTGCGGCGCTAAGTCAAAGTGACCGCCAGGCGTTTGCCAACCATCTGGATAAAATATTAACCCGGCATGCATAAAGTGTGAGTTCATACGCAACTCGCGTGTCGGGCTATTTCTTCTTACAGCGCTGGCGATTACGAATCTGACGTATGCCCCAGATCCAGCTGCCGCTGATAGCCAGAAGTAACATCAGAACTGCAGCGGTATCCATAACATAAACACCATATTGTCCAAATATACGTCCACTGTGCAGATCCAGAGTGATTCGTTCGAGAGACAAGCCGTGGCCGCGGTATTTTTTTAGCAGATGTTGATACAGGCTGGCGGGCAGCTCGTTGCTATCAACCCAGGTGGTGTTCGCATTGGCTGTATTCTGCCAGATGGCCAGATCCCGATCAGTGCTATAAACGCCATGAGCGGCCATCACCGCAACCTGGCCATCATGGGTAATACCGATGGCGCTCATACCTGCCGGAATACCTTCATTATCACCGAGTTTTTCAATCAATTCACCGCTGGGCGTCAGCAGCCAGACCTCACTCTCCAGCGCCATGACCAGCATGTTGTTATAAAACAGGGCGCCCAGCAATTTTTCATCTGTCTTGCCAATCTCGATTTGCCCCAGAAACAGGCGTTCACCCCACTGGCTGAGCCAGTGATTGGGTAACGAATAACTGCGAATCGTGGTTGGCGCATGAATGCCGTATTGATTCAGCAGCCAGTCGTTGCTGACATAATGCGAATCCAGTTGCAGTTCATCTGTGTGGTTCAGCATCAGCCCGGTAGTCGCGAGTATGAGCACCAGCACGGCTGCACTGAGACCAATATAGCGGTGCCAGATGTACATGGAGCGAAGTTTTTTAATGCGTGGTTTTTTATATTGGCTCATGCGCCGGGCCTTAATTTCGAGATTGGCGCTGTTGATTCAGATACAGCGCCAGGCGGGCAAGTTTATGTAGTGCGCGTACTGACAGTGTGGCTCCGGAAATGCCATCGATGCTGTTGCTGAGCTGCAGGTCCGGCTCTAATTTTGCCTGGCTAAACTGGCGGGTAAAGAAGTCGTGACGTACTTCATCGCCCCGGCTTTCACGAAATGCCAGTACCCGCAGGCGTTCAATTCGGTCTTTATCAATAACGATGCCGATGGTAATGGGCCGCTCTTTGCCTATTTCCTCCAGTACCCAGGCACTGCGTGTTGCCCCGGCCCAGTAACGTACGCGCAGCCGAGAGGGCTTGTGCTGCAGAATCCGGGTGGCCGTTTTGCGGATATCGCCAGTAAGCCAGATCAAAGCAGCTTTGGGCACATCCCCGGCGAAGGCTTCATTGAGAAAAGCGGTCTGGCTTTGATAGATGCCTTTTGCGCTGGTATTAGCAATGCAAATGATAAAAATCAGAAAGCTTAGCAGGGAGGGATATTTTTTCATAAATAAAATCAAAAGCCGGTTTCACAAAAACGAAACCGGCAATTATCAAGCAAAAGAACGAGAATTAGAACTGGTAACCAACACCCAGGTTAATACCGTCAAATTCGTTTTTGCCGTTTGGCACGGATTGATTCTGGTAGTCGAATTTCAGCACCACATCTTCATGCGGCCAGTAATTGAAACCAACGTCAAATTGATTGTACTGTGTATCGGTACCGCTATTGACCCGGTTATCCCACTGGCTGCTGCGGGCAAAGACACCAAATTTGGGGGTAAATTTCCAGGATGGTTCGACATACCAGCCGGTCTGTTTATCGGCACCCACGGCTGCGGGGCCATTGCCGGACAGATTCCAGCTAGCGTACAGACCACGCAGGCTAAACTGACTGATCTGCCAGACGACATGGGTGGAAACCAGGCTGGCCGCACCGGCGTTGGTATCCGTGCCCTGGCTGATGTCGGTTTGCTGCTGGATGGCAGCACCGATCACCAGGCCGGGTACGCCGATCCAGTTCACTCTTGCGGTGGCGGCAAGATTGTTGGCGGGGGCGTTGCTGACACCCTGGCGGCCGCCGCGTACCGCATAGTTGTTACCCGCTATCTGTAGACCACTATGCACGGCCAGATCATAGCTGAAGCTATTGGCAAAACGTCCGGTCAGGCTGACTCCACCTTCGCGCCAGGTAGTCGGAATAATATATTTTTCTACATTATTACGCTCTACACCATAGAAGGTGGGGGGTTCATGGGTTTCGTTAAGCAGGCCAACGGGAATCAGGATAATACCGGCACGGGCAGCCATGTCTGCATTGAGGTCGAACTCCAGGAAGGCCTGCTCGACGGCGACTTCACCGCCGTTAGAACCATTAGGCGTATCCTCGATCACGGCATGTTCTACTTCGAGTTCTGACCAGAAACGAATTTTGTCGCTGAACTCATGGCCCATGAACAGAATGAAACGATGAAAGTCGATTTCTTTTTTGTCACTGCCGCCGATTTTTTTGTTATCCAGGTTGTTGTAATGCATTTCACCATAGCCTCCTATGGTGGTAGAGCCCTTGCTTCCGTGGCCACCAAAGGTGCGATTACGTAGCGAGTCCCCCGCCGCTACACTGTGATTGTGATCGGCATCGGTTGTTGCTCCCCCTGTCGAGGACGATTCCAGCATTTCGGCAGTGGCGTCCAGGCGTTCCAGAATGAGTTTGTTCTGAATTTTGAGTGCATCGATTTCCCGTTGTTGGCTATCCGTGTCAGCCAGTGCCAGCGTGGGCAGGTTGAGGGTGGCAGCTATCATTATTGTTAGTGTGCATTTACGCATTGTTGTCTAATCCTCTTCATTTGTATTTGTGCGCACTATAGCAAACACAACTCTAAATGCAAACAATTCTCAATTAGATTTATTCTTGATGAGGATTCAGAAAGTTAACGGTGGGAAATGATGCCGCGAGTATTGCCTTCGATAAATTTGATGATATGGGTGACCTCGTCGCCAGGGTTTGAGGTCTTCAGTTTTTCCAATGCCGACTGCAATTTTATTCCCGACTGGTAGATGATTCGGTAGGCCTGTTTTATCGCCTGACGCTGAGTCGAGCTGAACCCTGCCCGGCGCAGGCCGACGATATTCAGACCCACGGCATCGGCACGGTGGCCATCGGCGAGCAGATAAGGGGGCACATCACGGGTGACGCCGGTGACGCCTGAAATCATGGTATAGGCCCCGATGCGACAGAATTGGTGGATCGCAGTTTTGGCGGAAAGAAAAATATGATCCTCCATTTCCACATGTCCGGAGAGCGAGGCTGTGTTGGCAAAAATATTGTGATTGCCGACGATGCAGTCATGGCCGACATGGCACATGGCCATCATATAGTTATGGTTGCCGATGAGGGTGCCGTGTTCGCTTTTGATGCCACGGCTGATATTGGCGCCTTCGCGGAAACGGTTGTGGTCACCAATACGCAGCGGTTTGCTGTTTTCCTGGGTGAAACTCAGATCCTGAGGTTCGCAGCCGAGTACCGCGCCGTGATCGACCTGGTTATGGCAGCCCATGCGGGTGCCGCAGTAGATGCGCACACTGCTGCTGATTCGGCAACCGCTGCCAATTTCTACGTCGTCTTCAATAATGGTAAAAGGACCGATTTCCACATCGTCAGCAATGCGTGCGCCGGGGGCAATAATGGCAGTAGGGTGGATCATGGCTATTCTCTGTTATCCGCTGTGTACCCGGTGGTTGGAATTATTCGGGAGTCAAAAGGGTTTTACGATGACCAGAATAACGCAGCCTACCAGAATCAAAACAGGAAATTCATTATACCAGCGATAGAAGACATGGCTGTGGTGGTTCTGATCGCGGGCGAAATCTTTTAGCAGTTTGCCACAATGCAAATGGTAAACAACCAGCAGTCCTACCAGCAGCAGCTTGGCATACAGCCAACCACTCTGGCTATAGGCCGCCCAACCGTAATCAACTAGCAGCCACAGTCCCAGCAGGATGGTAGCCAGTCCGCCGGGAGTCGTGATGCCGTAATACAGTTTGCGTTCCATGATTTTGAAACGTTCGCGGCTGGCCTGATCATCGGCTGCTGCATGATAGACAAACAGCCGCGGCAGATAAAATAGTCCGGCAAACCAGGTAACCATGAAAATGACATGAAAGGCTTTGAGCCAGAGCATTGCTCAGGCCCTGGTTTTTGCCAGATAGGCTTGTGCCAGTGCTTCATAGATTGGCACCGGACAGACAAGATGGGATGCACCTTTGGCAATCAGCGAGGTGGCCATCAGAGGGAATAGCATGGAGGGATCCGCGTTCATTTCCATGACGATAATAAAGGCGGTAATCGGAGTCTGTACCACGCCGCTAAAATAGCCCACCATACCCAGAATAATGATTGCCGACGCAGGTGAGTCTGGCATCAGCAGGGCCAGATTTGCACCCAGTCCGGCACCAACAGAAAGTGAAGGCGCAAAAATACCGCCCGGAATCCCGCTAAGATAGGATGCGGTAGTGGCCAGCATCTTCAGAAAAGGAAAGGCCAGAGAAGGCTGACCGCCATCGATTAAATGGCGGGCGGCTTCATAACCGGTGCCGAAGGTCTGGCCGTCACTACTGAAGCCAAACAGCGTAATGAGCAGACCGCAGACAAAAGCGAGGCTCACAGGATGGCGAGTGGCTAACGGTGCAAGCAAACGCATACCCTGTACCAGACTGGTGCTGAACAGGCCGCCAAGCAGACCGCCACCAACGCCACAGATCAATACGGCCAACCAGGCAGTGGACAGCGGCAAGGTGGCGCTGGATTTACCGAAATAGGTGTAGTCACCCAGAATAACCAGCGCGACCAGACCCGCCACAACCACGGACACGACCAGGGTGCCGCTGGTACGTTTGTCGAAAGTACGGCCCATTTCCTCAATGGCAAACATGATTCCCGCTAATGGCGTATTAAAAGCGGCGGCAATACCGGCTGCGCCACCGGCAAGGATCAGGCTACGGGTCATGTCTCTGCCGCGAAACAGGGCCACGTGGCGTAGAGAATACATGATCGAGGTGGCGATATGCACGGTTGGCCCTTCACGGCCAATGGAGGCGCCGCAGAGCAGGCCAAGACTGGTGAGAACGATTTTACCACCGGCAACTTTCAGGGAGAGGACTTTATCGACCAGGGATTGCTGACGCATTTCCAGTGCCGCAATAGCCTGAGGAATACCGCTGCCTTCACTGCCGTTGAAAAAATTGCGCGTCAACCAGGCGATGAGAGCCAGGCCAAATGGCGGCAGGGCGTAGGCTATCCAGGGTTGGTTAGTGTAAAGTTGATAAAAATGCTTGTCACTGAAACTGCTTAGCATAGCGAAGGCAGCGGCGGTGACGCCAATCATCAGCGCCCCCCCCCAGAAAGCGACGCGTAGGCGCAGTTTACGCGGTGAAAAATAATGTCGTTTGGCGCGTTTTAGATGGCGTTTATACATAGCCCACCATTCTAGCATGGTTGTAGCATAGTTCATAAAGCGCAGTTTAAAATATTTAAACGGTCTTTAATCAACAGTTTGGCTTTGAGTGATCAGGATCATTGGTCTTTGCATTTATTTAATAATTTCAATGCAAGGGGCGCGGAATTTTTGTCTGCGTAATGGTTTATTTTTAATTTCGGTAATGAGGCTCTTGGGCCTCGCCAGATTATTGTCATAACGATTTAAATCTCTTTGGGTGTCATTCCCCGCTGCTTGTGGCGGGGTAGTTTATTCAGATAACAATACCCGGATAATGGTGGCTGGATTGTTCGATGTAATACCAGTGGATATCGCCCATCATTAGCCATTGCATCAGAATAAATCCGGCCAGCCCCAGCAAGGCCATGACAATGGCCGCCAGTATTGCCGCCGCGAAGCTGTCGACTTCAAAGTCACGCACCATGGCGGCGCTAATCCAGAGCGTGAATGCATTAACTACCAAAGCGAACAGACCGAAGGTCAGTACCGTCAGCGGCAGGGTCAGCAGCCACAGCAGCGGCCGGATGAAGGCATTAATCAGTCCCAGTACCAGTGCGGCCTTGAACAGGCTGGCGGTAGATCGTATATGGATACCGGGTACGATGATGCTGGCAATCCAGAGTCCGATGGCCGTGACCAGCCAGATGAAAATGATGCCTGCAAGCATGTGGGAGTATCCCTGACGATGTTATTGATGAACAGACTATAACTTAGGGTCATTAATTCTGACAAGCGAGATTGTCAGAATTAATGACGTCAGGATGCGGGTTTGTCTTCAGAGGTCTGAAGGAGACAGCATGTCCTCGTGCTGATTGAGACAGAATTTTCAGATTCGGATATAAGTCCAGCCTTCGCGCTGACGCTTGAGTACTTCGCTGAGAGAAGAGCGGACCACGCTGGCATTGGGGATCAGGTCCAGCTTGATACCTTTTGTCACTCGCAGACGTTCGATTGCCTGGGCGCAGGCGGTGACATACAGGTTGTCATAACGAGTTTGAAGTTTCTGCAGCCGTCGGGCGGGGGCCGAACCGACATTGTCCACTATTTTCAGTCCCGGACCATTGGCGAGAATCTCGACAAAAACTTTTTCACCGTTTTTCCGGCTGGCTTTGAGCAGGTGTTCGGTTTCTGTCAGCATGATATTCAATCGGTATTCATCGCTGGTGCTGACATGGAGCATGATCTTGCGTGCCCTGGAATTGACGGCCTGGGGCGGTTGTACTGCTCGCGCCAGATCCAGCAGACTATTGTTGGGGGCCAGTTCCTGATGCCCAAACCAGCCCAGCAGAGAACTAACGACTACCAGAATTGTGGCGGCCACCATGTTACGTAGAAAGCGAGGGTGGGTTTGCTTGTTGCGCAATGGTGTTTGGTAACTCGGCGGTAGATCGACTGATTGGTAGGTCAGTTTGATCAGATCATGTGTTTTCTGTAATTCACAGGCGCGTTTGCGCAAGGCTTCATCGTGTCGAAACACCTCGAAAGTTTCCTGCTTTTCGGCCAGATCCATTTCATTGTCAATAAACGCGTTTAAACGTTCATCGGAAAAATCAGTGCTCATTTTACTCTCCGTAGAATGGTTGCATTGTATTCGGCATTACTGGGATTCTGGAACAGCTTGCCGGCCAGTGATTTGCGGGCGCGACAGATCCGGCTCATTACCGTGCCGATAGGGATTTCAAGAACATCGGATACTTCAGAATAACTCAGCCCCTCCAGATCGATCAGCGTTAGCACTTGACGTTGTCCCTGGGGCAGGTCCGCTACCGCCGAGTGAACAAAAGTATTCATTTGATATTGTTCATGCAGTGTTTCCGGCGTGTGCTCATCGGTGAAGATATAGTCGTCGATATTTTCCATAACCCGGTTGCGTGACAGGTGGTTACGCCAGGTATTGATTAGAATGCGGAAAGCCCAGTTATCAAATTGTTCGATATTTTTTAATTGCTTTTCACTTTTGAAAGCCTTGGTCAGCGTTTCCTGCACCAGATCGTCCGCCAGATCACGCTGATGACACCATGAATAGGCGAGCCTGAATAGCCGTGGGCGGATATTTTCCAGTTTGCAGATAAATTCTCGATTCTTACCAAACAGTTTGAGACAGGTCATAGTTTTATACTTTTGTTTTGAGTGGGTGCCATTAATGACTGCACGGGCAATTATATTAATGACGGCTAATATATTGTTGCGTTTTCTCCCTATACTTAAGCATGACACAGCCACTCTTAAATTATTCCCTAATTTAATGAAAAAAATTATTGGAGCTGTATCGTTATTTGCTTATATAGATAGAGTAAAGGGCTGGTTTGCTCGGTTGTGAATTATGATGATTGAGCAGTAACCTGCTTTGAGTTTAACTTCCTAGAATTTAATCTTCCGCATTTTCTGTGATTGATGTTTCGCCTGCGGCGCTACGATTTTCAAACTCAATAAACTCTGGTTTTATTTATTTTCTGACCGTAAGCAGAAAATATTTTTAACATTATGGAATAAAAACAATACCTGCTGTGTTTATATTTTTCATCAGGAGCCAAAGTCTGTGACGTTAAACAGCAGTCTTGCTATTGACGTGAACGTTCTTTTTTTTAAAGACAAAAGTTTTGCATAAGGATGTGCAAACGTTTCTCGAACACCCGAGTGGTGAGAAGACAAAAGGCCGTTGTGTTGTTTGTTTTTTTTAAAGAGAAAATTCCATGGCGGGAAATCAGGATTAATATTTTTTAAATTAACCTAAGGTGGGAGGAATGTATGACCTCAATTAAGTTGAAAACATTTTCGTTGTATATGGCACTGTTCATTTCTTTGTTTGGCTTTGCCACTTCATCAATGGCAACAAAAGAGTTTGCCGAGCATAAAGTGGTACTGCAAATCAGTGATCCCAATCCATTCAAACAGAAGCTGGTGCTGAATGTGGCGCATAACATTCTGAAGCATTATGGCCCGGATCTGGTTGAAGTTGAAATCGTTGCCTTTGGCCCAGGGATGCGTTTGCTGTTCAAGAATAATGTGAACAGTGGGCGCATTCAGGGTCTGGTGGATAGTGGGGTACGTTTTAGTGCCTGCTCCAATACCATAAAAGCGATGACTAAAAAATTGGGACACAAGCCAGATCTCAATCCTAATGCAGTAAAAGTGGCGGCGGGTGTGGTGCGCATTCTTGATTTGGAACAAAAAGGGTACGCCTTGATCAAACCTTGATTTGTAGTCTTTGAAGTAAAGTAAGAGCTAATTTTTTTTAGGGGAGGAGTGAATGAAGATTAATCGTAAATTAACATTGGCCTTGACATGCGTTGCAGGATTGTTAGGGAGCAGTGGTGAGGCTTTAGCCATAAACTGGTTGAAAATGCAGGGCACCGAGCCACCAGGCGTATCAGCCCGGGCGCGGGTCTGGGGGTTTGTCCAGCCGGAATACCAGCAGACTGACGGCACCAAACTGCAGGCCGGTCCCTGGAAGGGCCAAAATGCCATATTCAATATGTCACGGCCTGATTTAAAAAGTGAATCAAGTTTTAATGTTATTCGTACTCGAATTGGTGTGCGTGGTACGGGTTTCCCATTGGATAATAATGTTAACTATTTTTTCCTGGCTGAATTCGGCAATAATGGTATCACCCGCCAGGGTGGCGGCAATGCCAAGATTACCGATGCCAGTGTGACCCTGAACCAATTTAAAGGGGCGCGAATTCGTGTCGGTCAATTCAAGACTCCGGGAAGTGAGGAAGCTTTAAAAGCCATTCATGTATTCGATTACATCAACTTTTCTACCGGCGTCAACCAGTTGCTGTTGGAACGTTATTTCAATGGTGATGGTTCATCAACCAAAACAACCGCAGCCAGTATCAATAAGGCGAACGGACCAGTAAGTGCTTTTCGTGATGTTGGAATACAGGTGTTTGACTGGTTTACTATGGGTAACTGGGAACATACCTATGCACTCATGGTGGGTAATGGTAACGGTATTACCCGTGGCGATAATGACGGTAATCGGGAAGTCTACGCTTATTGGGCCTCGGAATTACTGTTCGCCGGTGCCAGCCCGTTTCCATCCAGCTCGCATCTGGCCCCCCCCTCGTGGTCGGCTGATCAGGACGGTCCGCGTGGTGCCCGTTATCAGAGTTTGAAACTGTTTGGTTGGTATCAGGGTGGTAAGCGTACACTTACTACAGTTGGCGATGGCGCAGGGGTCTATGATCGCACCCGCCAGGGTATCGGGCTCACCCTGCGCAAGGGCAAGGTTCGTGCTGCGGCTGAGTATTTCGTCGCCAAGGGCATGATTTTCAGTGGCACTGACGGTGGGGCCGTGGCTGGATCGGAGAGAAATGCGGGTGGTGTCTATGCCGATTTCAATGTGACAACCATGGGTGAGGCCAATAGCTGGTATCTGGATTTTGGTTATCTGATTCACCCGAAACTGGAACTCGACATTCGTTACGATACCCTGAACCGCAACACCAACATCAGTGCGGCCGAGCGCAAGTTTGATACCTTGACCTTGGGTGCTCAGTACTTCTTTAACAAGAAGAGTCGGCTACTGGTCAACTATGAAATGCGTGATGCCAGCGCGCCGAATCTGGCGAGTTCAGCCGTAGCCAACAAGATACTAAATGGTATGGATAACCGGATGTCGGCGCAAATACTGATAGTTTTCTAATCTTCACATCTGTTTAGGTAACCTTGCCCCGGCCTTGTGCCGGGGTTTTTTTATTTGTATCGGGGTAAATTTATCTTTATATTTCTTTGACTTGTAATTATCATGCTCCTTTCTGGCAGTTATGGCTGTGGTCCGGGCCAGTAATATTCTTCCCCCCATCAGATTTAGTAGATTCATGTAAGCATTATGATCAAGGCAGGCATAGTGGGCGGTACCGGTTATACCGGCGTGGAGTTATTGCGCTTGTTGGCCGCACACCCCGAGGTAGAACTTGAGGTCATTACTTCCCGTTCCGAGGAAGGCATGGCGGTAGCCGATATGTACCCCAATTTGCGCGGCCATGTTGAATTGTGTTTCAGCGCACCGGACATGGCGGTACTTAAGGCCTGTGATGTGGTGTTTTTCGCCACACCTAATGGAATTGCCATGACCATGGCGGCCGAATTGCTGGATGCGGGTGTCAAGGTCATTGATCTGGCGGCGGACTTTCGTATTAAGGATGCTACGGAATGGGCTAGGTGGTACGGTCAGAAACATTTTTGCCCTGAGCTGATTGCTGACGCTGTCTATGGCTTGCCTGAAGTCAATCGTGAAGCCATCCGTGCTGCCAGCCTGGTGGCCAATCCTGGGTGCTATCCGACTGCGGTGCAGCTGGGGCTGTTGCCGCTAATTGAAAACGGGCTGGTGGAAACAGCGAGCCTGATTGCTGATGCCAAGTCCGGCGTTAGCGGTGCAGGACGTAAGGCGGCGGTGGCGACCCTGTTGGGCGAGGCCAGCGAAAATTTCAAGGCTTACGCAGTGTCGGGCCATCGGCATTTGCCGGAAATTCGTCAGGGACTGCAGCTGGCCAGCACTGAAAAAATAGGGCTGACCTTTGTGCCCCATTTAATACCCATGATCCGGGGTATTCATGCCACCTGTTATGCTACGTTGAAATCAGTAAAGGTGGATTTGCAGGCGGTGTTTGAAACACGATATAAAAATGAACCCTTTGTGGATATATTACCAGCCGGGTCTCATCCTGAAACCCGCAGTGTGCGTGGTGCCAACACTTGCCGGATCGCCATTCATCGCCCACAGGATGGCAATACCGTGGTGGTGTTATCCGTAATTGATAACCTGGTCAAGGGCGCGGCAGGTCAGGCAGTGCATAATATGAATATTATGTTTGATTTTGCTGAAGACTGCGGCCTGCAGGGTATTCCCCTGATACCCTGAGTCGAATTTTACCCAGAATGAATTTTTTAGGAGCGTATTTTCCGTTTAGTCTATGAATCTTGTTGTTAAACCACACCGCCCCTGGCTGACCAGAATGTTGCTGGGGCTGGGTATTATTGCCCTGATTGTTGGCGGCTGGACCCTGTTTGACTATGGTCGCTATCTGGCCGGTTATAACCGGGCCGAGTGCGCGGATGAACGCCAGACCTTGCTGGCTGTCAGGAAAAAACTGGAGCAGGATGTTGATAGCCTGCGTGAGCAGAAAGCACTGCTTGAGCGGGCGGCGCAGATCAAGCGAGAAGCGTATGCTGAGCTGGATACGACCCTCAAGGAATTGCAGGGCGAAATTCTGGAGTTAAAGGAAGAACTGGCTTTTTACCGTGGGATTGTTTCGCCTCAGGATGCCTCCAGCGGCCTGCATTTACAACGTTTCAAGATCGAGCCAAATGGAGAGTCTCGCCATTATCGCTATAAATTAGTATTAACCCAGGTGTTGAAAAATGATCGCTTGGCTATGGGTAAGGTTCGTCTGAGCATCGATGGCATGATCCATCAGCAGATGCGGACATTGAAACTAAAAGAATTGAGCGAGAAACGGGCCAATGAACTGGATTACCGGTTCAAGTATTTTCAGAAACTGGAAGGGAATTTGAAGTTGCCCCAGGGCTTCACGCCTTTTCGCATCAAGGTGCAGATTATTCCTCGTAACCGAAAACGAAACAGTATAGAGAAAACCATAAACTGGAGTGGGCAGGAGATAGAAAATCATGTTAGGAATGAAAAAGAAACCCAAACAGACGGCGCAAATTGACTCACTCATCGGCCAGAACACCGAAATTCGCGGTGATGTCATTTTTAGTGGCGGGCTGCATGTGGATGGTACGGTAAAAGGTAGCGTGATAGCCGAACAGGGTAATGATTCCCTTTTGACCCTGAGTGAGCGAGGCACCATCGAGGGCGAAGTCAAGGTGCCAAATGTCGTGATCAATGGCAAGGTGATTGGCGATGTCTATGCTCTGGCGCATATCGAGTTGGCCGCCGAGGCACGTATTAATGGTAATGTTTACTACAGCTTGATTGAAATGGCCATGGGCGCCGAGGTTAATGGTAATTTGGTGCACAAGGTTGATGAGTCGGTGGTTTCACTAAAAAGCGGTACACAGAAACAGGCTAAAGAAAAAACAGCGGGCGAATCTTGACTGAAACGCGCAGGTATTTCATAATAAAAATGACTTATTCCCCTGTGGGTGTAAAATTGTCCAGATTTTAAGATTTAGTGATGGGAGAAACATGAAATGATAGCAGCGACGACTGACAGCGAAAGCCCGGTAGTTTTTACGGAAGCTGCGGCCAACAAGGTGAAAAGTCTGATTGCTGAAGAGGGCAACGATAACCTGATGCTTCGTGTATTTATCTCGGGTGGGGGGTGTTCCGGCTTCCAGTACGGTTTTACCTTTGATGAAAATATTCAGGATGGCGATACCGAGGTAGAAAACTGTGGCGTGAAATTATTGATCGATCCCATGAGTTTTCAGTACCTGAGTGGAGCCGAAGTAGACTATAAAGAAAGCCTGGAAGGTTCCCAATTCGTCATCAATAATCCCAATGCCAGTACTACCTGTGGCTGTGGATCATCCTTTTCCGTATAATTTAGATAGCCTGGTAGCGCATAAAAAAACGCGGTTTTCACCGCGTTTTTTTATGCGCTAAAATCTAGCGGGATAGAATACGGAATACGCCGACAAGGAAGTTTGCTATCCTTACACCTCTGAATAATATGTTGAGATCACGGAGTTTGTCATGAATGAATATCTGCCCGGTTTGGCCGGCGTGCCTGCGACCCAGTCAAATATCTCTGATATTGATGGTGAAAACGGTATCCTTTTCTATCGTGGCTATCCGATTGAAGAATTGGCGAAATACAGCAGTTTCGAAGAAACTTCGCGTTTATTACTGGATGGTCGTTTGCCGACGGCAAAAGAACTAGCCGATTTTACTAACCAGCTAACGGAAAATCGGCACATCAAATTCCATACTCGCGGAATGATGAAAAATCTTCCGGCCACGGGCCACCCTATGGAAATGTTGCAGACGGTGGTCGCTAGTCTGGGTATGTTTTATCCCGGTAGTGATTGCCTTACCGGTAGCGATGCCTGCGAAGATCTGGATTATATCCATAATACAACGGTCAAAATCATGGCGCGCATGCCCTGTATCGTGGCCATGTGGGAGCACATACGCAATGGCTATGATCCCATCAATCCGCGCAGCGATCTAAGCTATGCAGAAAATTTTCTCTATATGTTAACTGGTCAGCAACCGGATCCCCTGCTGGCCAGAATCATGGATGTTTGTTTGATCCTGCATGCCGAGCATACGATTAATGCTTCGACGTTTGCGGTTTTGGTAAATGCTTCTACCCTGGCGAATCCTTATACGGTGATGGCGGCGGCTATTGGTGCTCTGTCTGGCCCGCTACATGGCGGTGCCAACCAGCGGGTGCTGGAAATGCTGGAAGAAATTGGCACGCCGGAAAAAGCAGAAGAATATGTCGATAGAAAACTTGCCAACAAGGAAGTGATTTGGGGTATGGGGCATCGCGAATATAAAACCAAGGATCCCCGGGCCACAATCTTGCAGGGTTTAATGGACAAACTTATGGCTGACCGTGGCGGCAATATTAACCCGATGTTCGAAGTGGCCAAGGCAGTAGAAGCAGTTTGTGAAGACAGGCTGGCGAAAAAAGGCGTTTATGCCAACGTAGATTTCTATTCCGGTCTATTGTATTCGGAAATGGGCATCCCGGCCGATCAGTTTACCACTATCTTTGCTATTGCCCGTTCCGCCGGTTGGCTGGCACACTGGCGTGAACAGTTATCCGATAACCGGATATTCCGTCCCACCCAGGTTTATACCGGGGAACCCAGGCGCAGTTATGTACCAATAAGCAAGCGTTAATCTCTGCGGGTTTACTTCCCCGCCGCTTGTGGCGAAAAACAGCAGGATGGGTAGAACGAAGTGAAACCCATCAGCACACACAACGTAATGCCCCGTCCGCTTGCGGCGGGGTTATTTATTAAAAGTCAGTTTGGGCTGTCCTTCTGCGGTGGTTTATCAAAGTGCTCGGCATAGTTACGCATCTGATGCGCCAGAGTATTCATCTTGTCAGCCGCAATTTCCAGTTCTTCCAGAACGGCCGTGCTCATGGCGGATTCAATTAACAGCGTCAGTTCGTCGAAATGTTTCTGGCCAATATGTTGGCGACCGCTTTCACTGATTATTTCCTTAAAACGTTCCACCACATGCTGGGCGTGTTCGGTATGTCGATGACTCATGATTTTTCCTTGCTGGGGTCAGTTTTTTTAGCGGTGCCAGTATGAGTGTTATGCGTATGTTTCTCCTCGACCTCAAAAATATTTGCGGTGTTGCCGACGATAAGGGGGTCGGGTTTACCTACCTTGCTGGTGTCTTTGTTGTTATAGGGCAGGCTGTTAAGGATATGTCGCATGGCATTGATACGTGCACGTTTTTTGTCATCGGATTTGATTACAGTCCAGGGCGCATCCTTGGTGTCAGTATAGAAAAACATGGATTCCTTTGCTTCGGTATACTGATCCCACTTGTCCAGCGATGCCATATCGATGGGGCTGAGTTTCCACTGTTTGAGAAGATCTTTGCGGCGTTTCTGGAAGCGTCGGAATTGCTCTTCGCGGCTGACCGAGAACCACATTTTAAACAGATGGATACCGCTACGGGTTAGCATGCGTTCCAGCTCCGGGGTCTGACGCATAAACTCCAGATATTCGGCTGGAGTACAGAAATTCATAACCTTTTCGACCCCGGCACGGTTGTACCATGAACGGTCAAACATAACGATCTCCCCAGCCGTTGGCAGGTTCTGAATATAGCGTTGGTAATACCACTGTCCTTTTTCCTGTTCATTGGGCTTTTCCAGCGCGACCACGCGCGCGCCGCGTGGATTCAGATGTTCCATGAAACGCTTGATAGTCCCGCCCTTACCGGCAGCATCGCGGCCTTCGAACAGAATCATGATTTTTTGTCCTGTTTCTTTTACCCAGTTTTGCAGTTTCAGGAGTTCGATTTGCAATTCCTGTTTATGTTTTTCATATTCTGATACAGAAATAGGCTTCTTGTAAGGATAGGCCCCATGCTTAAAAATATCCTTGCGGGTGAGATTCGGTTTTACGTTTGCACTGATCAGGCTATGATTTGTGCCTAAAGAAGGGGCTGTTTCTAACGAGTTGTCTGATATTTTTTTAAGCATCGTTATAATCACTCATAAATTAAATATTTTCGGGCTACGCCACGGCGGGCACAAAACAAGCTATTGATGTGCGCCTGGATCGACTCTGCACGATCCGGTAAAAAAGTATGTTGTTTTACCGGATATGCCGACAGGTATTATTACTGGTAGCGGCAGTATTTTGCCGCGACTTTAGTACCTTAGAAATAATTTTTGGCTACTAGGTGAGGAATGTTGCTGAGGTACCAGGCTCTCCATTGCGGGATAAATGCCGCCGAGAATCAGCGGATGCCGTGCGCCAGTGACGCTGGCCAGGTTTCCAGCCTGGCCATCCAGCGTTTGTTTTGCCAGCCAGGCAAAGGCCATGGCTTCGACCCAGTCGGGATCTATGCCGACGTTACTGGTGGGTTGGATTATTTGTCTGGGTAAATGCATCGCCAGGCATTGCATCAGAAATTTATTGTGGCTACCTCCGCCACAGATAAGTATCTGCCCGGCATCTGGACTATATTTTAAAATTGCCTGGGCAATGGTAATGGCGGTCAGTTCAACCAGGGTGGCCTGTATGTCCTGTGCCGGTAAACCTGAAAAATTTTGTAATGACTTTTCCAGCCAACGCAAGTTAAAGGTTTCACGTCCGGTACTCTTGGGTGGCGGTTGACTGAAGTAGGGATCCTTAAGCAGATTATCGAGTAAGGCCGGGTGGCAGGTTCCGCTGGCGGCCCATTTGCCTTCTTTATCATGTGTCTGTTGTAGATGTTGCTGCGTCCAGGAGTCCAGCAAGGCATTGCCTGGGCCGGTATCAAAACCGACCACGGGTTTATTGTGGTCTTTTGCCAGCACGGTAATGTTGGCAATGCCGCCAATATTAACGACTACCCGGTTATAGCGATTGTCCTGCAGCATGGCCTGATGGAACGCAGGTACCAGTGGTGCGCCCTGGCCACCCGCCGCCATGTCCCGGCGGCGGAAATCGGCAACGGTAGTAATGCCGGTTTGTTCGGCAATGATATTGGGATCACCGATCTGCAAGCTGGTGGGGAATTCATTATCAGGATAATGGCGCAGGGTTTGGCCATGGCTGCCAATGGCATTAATCATCGAAGAGTCCAGCTCAGCCTGTGCCAGTAGCGCCTGCACGGCTTTGGCAAATAAGCGTCCCAGTTGTACATCCAGACGACACAGTCGCGCCAGTTCATTATCCCCGGGGAGTAACAGGGACAAGGCCTGCTGGCGAAGCTCATCGGCAATGGGCAGGGCGAGGGATTGCTGCAATTCGCAGTGCTGGTTGCTACAAGAGACCAGTGCGGCATCGACAGCGTCGAGGCTGGTGCCTGACATTAAGCCAATGTAATAGCCCATAAAGTGCTTCGCTTGAGAGGGGTGGCTACGGAAACATGGCCAGTCGGGTTTGCTTGTGCATGTCCAATTGCGCAAGCAGGGCGCTGGCCGTGCGGTTGAAGCTGTTTCGGTATTGTTTTTTGATCGGTGCCGCATTGGGCAGACGAATGGTCAGCGGGTTGCGGTGAACACCGTTGACGCGGAATTCATAATGCAGGTGTGGCCCGGTAGCGCGTCCGCTTTGGCCTACATAGCCGATAATTTGTCCTTGCTTCACGCGCCTGCCGGTAGCCATGCCTCGTTTAAAACGGGACATATGTGCATACAGTGTGCTATAGCGACCGCCATGCTGGATAATGATCGTGCGTCCATAGCCGCCTTTTCTGCCGCGAAAAATAATTTTGCCGTCACCGGAAGCCCGGATCGGTGTACCGCTTTTAGCGGCATAATCTACGCCCTTGTGTAGACGCATTCTGTTCAGAATTGGGTGGTGGCGGTTGCCAAAACGCGAACTGATGCGGCGAAAATCCACCGGGGTGCGCAAAAAAGCTTTGCGCATGGATCGGCCTTCCGGGGTGTAATAATCGCTATGATGACTAGCATCAGTAAAGCGCAGAGCGCGGTAAGTATGTCCATGATTGATGAATTCAGCAGCAAGAATTGCACCGTCATTTATTTTTTTACCATCGAGAAATTGTTCTTCATAAATGAGTGCAAATTGATCGCCTTTGCGAATGTCCTGCGCAAAATCAATATCCCAGCCGAAAATATTAACCATCTTCATAATCAAGGTGTCACTGAGTCCGGCATCCTTACCCGCCTCGAAGAGGGAGGACTTGATTTGACCAATAGCGTAGGTGCTGCGCTTTTCAATATTTTTGACCTGCATGGTGGCACTAAAGACTTGCCCTTGACGTTGTATATGCAGGCTTTTTAATGGGTTGATGTTATACACCAGTTCCTGCAAATGTTGGTTTTTATCAATTTGAAACCTGACAATATCGCCGGGGCGCAGGTGCTTCAGGTTGGCGCTGTCCTTGCCTAATGCCATGACATCATGCAGCTCTCGCGGGGGCAGGTGATGACGTTTAAAAATACTGGCTAAGGCATCGCCGGATTTGACTTTTACTGTCAGCCATTGAGTATCATTTTTGCTTTGTTTTACGGCCTCTTTAATCCGGGCGGAAGCCTTATTTTCAGCTTGAGTGTAAATGGCTGTCGGCTTGGTGGCGTGATTTATCTCCGGTGGTATAGATAGAGACAGGGTTATCTGCGAAGTAGGGGTATCTTTTAGTGACCCTTCGGTTGTGGCGGCGCTTGCCTGCAATGAAATATTTTTATTGGCAGAGGCATCTGTCGATATGAAAATCAGCAGGCTGGAGATGACGGCGAGCGCGGCGATCAGAATAAGAGCATGGATCAGACTGAAACCGGGATGTTTGACCGGGCGGGGCATATCCAGTAATGACTTATAGTCACGGTTTAAGAAAGAGTTGTAATCCACGGAATTTTCTCGTTTATTTTATTATCCAAAGATAGCTGGAATAGGGGGGGAGGTCAAATATTATTCATATTAAGGTTATGGTTATAAGACGCTGCTGCGCGAATGAAACAGAAGCTGGAGATAAATTTGGGCGCATCGGCTGATGCCGGTGTGGTAATCTACGTCTCTTTTTCAGCAGGAGATATCGACGGTGGTGGAGTTGGCGGATATTCTGGCGCAGATAAAACGGGGAACGGAAGAGATTCTGATTGAATCCGAGTTGCTTGAAAAACTGGAGTCCGGGCGGCGTCTGCGGGTGAAAGCCGGATTCGATCCGACCGCACCGGATTTACATCTGGGGCATACGGTTCTGATTAACAAGCTGCGGGTGTTTCAGGATCTGGGCCACGAAGTGCTGTTCCTGATTGGCGACTTTACCGGCATGATTGGCGATCCCACTGGCAAGAGCACTACCCGCCCGCCTCTGACGCGGGACCAGGTGATTGAAAATGCGCGCAGTTATGAGCAGCAGATTTTCAAGATCCTTGATCCTGAAAAAACCCTGGTAATGTTTAACTCCAGTTGGATGAACGAAATGAGTTCGGCTGATCTGATCCAGCTTGCGGCGCGACATACCGTAGCCAGAATGCTGGAGCGGGATGATTTTTCAAAACGCTACAAAAGTGGTCAGCCTATCGCCATCCATGAGTTTCTCTATCCGCTGATTCAGGGCTACGATTCGGTGGCAATGAAAGCCGATGTGGAACTGGGGGGCACCGATCAGAAATTTAACTTGCTGGTAGGACGTGAGTTGCAGAAACAATATGGCCAGCCGCAGCAGACGGTGATTACCCTGCCAATACTGGAAGGACTGGACGGGGTTCAGAAAATGTCTAAATCGCTGGGTAACTACATCGGTATCAGCGAGGCAGCAGATGAAATGTTCGGCAAGATTATGTCGATTTCTGACGATCTGATGTGGCGTTATTTTGAGTTATTAAGTTTCCGGCCGATAACTGAAATCGAAGGTCTCAAAAAGGAAATGGCCGACGGTCGCAATCCCCGTGACATCAAGTTCCTGCTGGGCGAAGAAATTGTGGCGCGTTTCCACTCCCGGACAGAAGCCACCGCCGCGCGCGAGAACTTTATCGCCCGTTTCCAAAAGGGTGCCATGCCAGATGAAATACCGGAAAAAACACTGACTGGCGAAGGCGGTGGGCTAGCCATCGCCAACTTGTTGAAACAGTCAGGCTTGACCCAGAGTACCTCAGATGCTCTGCGCATGATCAGGCAAGGCGCGGTAAAAATTGATGGTGAACGTGTTGAAGACAGCAAACTGCATATTGCCGCAGGTACAGTTCATGTTTATCAGGTAGGTAAACGTCGATTTGCCAGGGTAAGTGTAGATTAGGCCTGGGTTTTCTGGAATACTCAGAAGAACTGAAATTATTTAATGCAAAGTAGTGCCCGAATAGCGTGACAGAGTTTCACGAATCATAACAACAAATGCTTAGCCGAGCCCGGCAGGTTCAAGGTGAAAATATAGTGACCCGGCAAATTTTACTGGTTGAAGACAATCCCGATGATGAAGCGTTGGCGCTACGGGCATTGAAAAAAAGTGCGATTGCTGACGATCTGGTGGTCGCACGGGATGGAGTGGAAGCACTGGACTATCTGTTGGATCAAAACAAGGCTAGCGCCGACCTGCCTGCGCTGGTGCTGCTGGATATTAACCTGCCCCGACTTGACGGGCTTGAAGTGCTCCGGCGCCTGCGCGAAAATGCCGTGACCCACCACCTGCCCATAGTGATGCTGAGTTCATCCAGGGAGGAGCAGGATATTTCCAGCAGTTATGAATATGGCTGCAACAGTTATATCCGCAAGCCTGTTGATTTCAAAAAATTTAGTGACATGATCGTTCTGGTTGAACGCTACTGGCTAAATCTAAATGAGGCGCCCAATGCTTGATAGCCCAAACTCAAATGTTACTTTGCGCATATTATTAGTCGAGGATAATCCGGATGATGCCGAGCTGGTGCTCCGAACGCTGCGCAAAGGTGGTTATAGTATTGACTCGCTGCGGGTTGATAATGAGTCGGATTTAAAATATGCGCTGGATACGTCAACCTGGGATGTAGTGTTATCCGATTATTCCATGCCGGGTTTCTCCGGCCTTGCTGCACTCAATATACTCAAAGAACAGAATCTTGATATCCCCTTTATCATTATCTCCGGCACCATTGGTGAAGAGGTGGCGGTAGAAGCCATGCGCCTGGGTGCGCATGACTACTTGATGAAAAATAATCTGATTCGTCTGGTACCGGCTATTCAGCGGGAGCTTCATGATGCCAATGAACGCTACGCCCGGCGTATTGCGGAACAGACGTTACGCCATCAGGCTTATCACGATGTACTGACGGGGCTGCCTAATCGCTGGTTGTTGCGCGATCGTATGGAACAGGCGCTGGCCTATGTGCGCAAGAAAGATCTGCTGATGGGGGTGCTGTTTCTCGATCTTGATCGCTTTAAAAATCTCAATGATACCCTGGGCCATCTGGTGGGGGACCATCTCCTGCGGGCCGTGGCTGATCGGCTGAAAAAAGTTCTCAGTGCCTGGGATACGATTGCCCGGCTGGGGGGCGATGATTTTGTTCTGCTATTACCCGATATCAAGGAAAAATCAGCGCTTGAAAATAAAGCCCGTGAATTGCTCTCGCTGTTTGAGATCCCGTTTGAGCTATCGGGCAAGAGTATTTACCTTGATGTCAGTATCGGCATTGCTACCTATCCGGAGAATGGTCAGGACTCGGATACCCTGCTTAAAAATGCAGAAGCCACCATGTACTATGCAAAGACGCAGGGCGGCAAGAACTATCAGTTTTGTTCCGGTGACATCCAGACCGCGACCGTGGATCGCTTCACGATTGAAAATGAATTACGTGTAGCGATAAAAAACTCAGAGTTGCTTCTGCACTATCAACCCCAGTTTTCACTTGAAGATGACAGCATCACCGGGGTTGAAGTGCTGGTGCGCTGGCAGCATCCCGTACGCGGGATGACGCCGCCTGATAAATTTATTCCGGTGGCAGAAGATTCCGGTCTGATTATTCCTTTGGGCGAATGGGTTTTACAGCAAACGGTGGATGACATTGCTCGCATGCGCGAAGTTGGAATAAATCTTAAGCGTGTCGCCGTCAATTTTTCAGCGCGACAGTTGTATCACCATGATACACAGGACAGCCTACGGCAGCTGCTGGCGACCGGTAACCTCGCTGCCGATGTGCTGGAGGTGGAGATCACCGAAAGTGGCATTATGCAGAATCCAGAGCTAGCAGCCGAGAATCTGATCACAATGAAAAGTATTGGTGTTGGTGTCGCAATTGATGATTTCGGCACCGGCTACTCATCGCTGGCCTATTTAAAGCGTTTCCCTATCGATGTGCTCAAGATTGATCGGGCATTCATTCGTGATATCACCATGAATAGTGATGATGCCAGTATCGTTAAAGCGATTCTGGCGTTGGCCAGGGCATTGAACCTGCGCGTCATTGCCGAGGGACTGGAAACCCGGGCGCAGTATGACTACCTGAAAGAACTCGGCTGTAATGAAGGCCAGGGCTATATATATGCGCGGCCCATGCCCTTTGACGAATTAATCAAGTTTATCCACGATAAAAATTAGGCTGGCAGCCAGCCCCTCTAAGCGTTTGATTTTTAACGGGTAATTAAAGTTCTTTATTTATTTCTGC
>UOFZ01000143.1_pt1 | contig 34424 bp, 36 predicted proteins | sample 1989551 | NCBI WGS metagenome assembly UOFZ01 (sample SAMEA4712198, study PRJEB27164) | hydrothermal vent metagenome | biome: marine basaltic hydrothermal vent biome; feature: marine hydrothermal vent; material: mineral | place: Pacific Ocean | collected 2011-06-14/2011-07-23 | depth 1691 m
CACGTGGGGATGAGCCGGTGTTTCACCTAAAATAGCTGTTCCAAATTCCTATCCACTATACAAATCACGTTCGTGGTGAGCCTCGTTCGATGAGACTCACGACAGGCTTCGGCTTCACTCAGGAGAGCCTTGTCGAACCATGACTCAAAGCCTGAAATAGTAATATTTAATGCTGTTCACCCTTCGACCCTTCGTCAAGCTCAGGACTTCAGGGCGAACGGTTTTACTGGACAGGAATTAGGAACACTTATTTAGACCTTAACATTTTTAAAAAGTGTTCCCCCACATACAGGGGGACAAGCTGACATCTTCGTGTGGGACATCCGCACCGCTGCTGGACTTATCACGCCTGGCGATTTTGCCCATAACAGGATGCTGTTTTGTTCGATGTTGATGGCGTCTTCACGGGCGTATGTATTGCCCTAGTAGTTTGTTCGGAAATCCAAACTAATTGCATATATATTTTTTTTAAGCTAATGCTAATATTTATATATACGACCACGATTATCTTATTCGTGAGTTTCCATTATGAGTTTCTGATTATGTGGAGACTAAAGCGGGTCGACTTTATTGAAGACATGAAATTGATTAATAACCTAAAGACAGTCTGAAAATTTAAGTGGGGATTTAAAAATGAAGCGCGTAAAAAATAGTTTGTTATTATCTGTTTTGCTTACTTTGCTGGGTTCCAGTCAGGTTTTTTGTATGCCGATTCAATGGAGCGGTAATAACCATTATTATGATCTTGTGGCAGGAAATGCAAATTGGACTGATGATTTGGTGGCGGCGTCTACTCTTGAGTTCAATGGAATGAACGGCTATCTTGCAACCATTACCTCGGCCGCTGAAAATGGATTTATTCTGAACAGTTTTTTTAGCAGTAATCAGTCTATGGCCTTTGTTGGTGGAAGAGATCTTGGCGGGCTTAGTCAGAATCCTCCCGCTGCTGATATAGGAAAATGGGTCTGGTACAATGGGCCTGAAAATGGCATTCAGTTTTACCAGGAAGACGCTTCAGGTGGAACTACCACTGGACCTTATAATTACGCCAACTGGGAATTGGGCCAGCCAAACAGATCAGATATTCATTATCTTGCAATGTCTCTGAATACAGGCACCTGGTATGATACAAACAATGGTGGTTACACAGGTGCACCGGTAAGAGTGTCAGGATACGTTGTTGAATATTCCACATCGGTGCCGGAGCCGGCCACTATATTGTTGCTTGGTGCGGGCCTGGCGGGTCTTGTAGGAACAGGAATCCGACGTACAAAGTAAATTAGGGGACAGGCCACGTTTTACACGAGTCTTCCCCGCCGTTCACTGCCGCACAGGCAGTTTAGAAATGCTTTTCGGTAGCGTTTCGGGCAGAGTATTACTGGCGTGGGATGTCGTTTGTAAGAAGGGGGCGCCTGAAGGTAATCTGCAACGAACCGGTTATCCGTTGCGGAAAATTAGTTTTTATACTGAACCAACGTCAATTGTTCATGCAGGCGCTGCAGGGATTTATCGATGGCGGCATCCAGATAAACGCCGTAGAAATCCGGTGTGCTAATCCCGAGCAGGCGCTTGGTTAGCATCCGCCCGCGATGATCCAGCAAGACCACAGTTGGCGCTACGGAAGCGCCATAACGTACCGCGAGATCATCTACCGGCACACGGCGGCCATCAAAATCGGTGACATAATCGCCGTCCATTTTCAGAATGCGCATCAGAACCTTGTTGTCATAATTGCTATTGCGCTGCATGGGATCGAGAAATTCCTCACGCACAACCATGCAATAGGGGCATTCATCCAGTGAAAACATAATCAAAAGCGGAAGGCGACGTGCTTGCGCCAGGGCTGCATCAGCCTGAAGATCGGTTGTCTGCGGTACCTGTATTTCTGTTCCAGCCGTTGCCGGGAAAGCCGGGCCGGAGAGCAGCAGGATCAATAAGATTACGATGCGTTGCATTTTCATAAAAAAATAGTCAGTTAGCATAAATATAGGGAGCAAGCCTGTTTTTGTCCAATTTGGTGTATTATATGACGTAATTGAATCCCGATTTGTTCCCCGTAACGGCAATCATTTTATCACTATCCAGTCAGGAAGCACTTACTCATGACCGACATCTTGCGTATCGCCACCCGAAAAAGCCAGTTAGCCCTCTGGCAGGCCGAATATGTGCGTAGCATGCTGCAGTTGTATCACCCCGCATTGACCGTTGAGCTGGTCAAAATGAGCACGCAGGGCGACAAAATCCTCGATACCCCGCTGGCCAAGGTGGGCGGCAAGGGCCTGTTTGTGAAGGAACTGGAGCGCAGTCTACTGGATGAAGAAACCGACATTGCGGTGCATTCCATGAAAGATGTGCCGGTGGCATTGCCTGAAAATCTGCACCTGGCGGTAATTTGTCCGCGTGAGGACCCCCGTGATGCTTTTGTTTCCAACAACTACGCCTCTCTGGACGCGTTGCCCGAGGGTGCCCGTCTGGGAACCTCCAGTTTGCGGCGTCAGTGCCAGTTGGCTGCCCTGCGTCCTGATCTGAACATTATCGACTTGCGTGGCAACGTCAACACACGCCTACAGAAACTGGATAATGGTGAATACGATGCCATTATTCTCGCGGCGGCGGGTCTCAAACGGTTGGAATTTGAAGACCGAATCAGCGACTTTCTGGCCACGGATGTCTGTCTGCCTGCTATCGGTCAGGGTGCGGTAGGAATCGAATGTCGGCGCGACAGTTGGGTTAATGAGCTGCTGGCACCGTTGAACGATCCGGATACGGCCAACCGGTTGGCGGCTGAGCGGGCTATGAACCTGCGTTTGCAGGGTGGTTGTCAGGTGCCTATTGCCGGTTATGCGGAATTGGAACATGGTGTGATTCTGTTGCGCGGCCTGGTGGGACGGGTCGATGGCAGCAAAATTATTCGTGGCGAAATCGCTGGGCCACCCACGGATGCGGCCCACCTTGGACAGGTGCTGGCCGATGATCTGCTGTCCCGTGGCGCGAAAGAGATTTTGGCTGAACTGTATGCAGACTGATCAGCAGGTAGGCACGTTGCAGGGCTTGAAGGTCATGATCACCCGGCCAGAGCATCAGGCCGGCACCTTGCAACAGCTGGTTACCCAGGCTGGTGGTGTACCTTTTGTATACCCACTGTTATCGATTCAGCCTGCAACGGAACTTCAGTCGCTTGCCTCGATCCTGAATCATCTGGATCACTACCAGCTGGCTATTTTTGTCAGCCCCAATGCGGTGATGTTTGGCATGGAGTTGATTCATGCCCACGGCGGCCTGCCGCTTGATATGCGTACTGCCACGGTTGGTCAGGGCAGTGCGCAGATGTTTCGTCAGCTGAGTGGCTTCGATGTGGATTATTGCCCGGAAACCGATTTCAGCAGCGAGGGCTTGTTGGCGTTGCCAGCACTGCAGGCGGTTTGCGGCCAGCGTATCCTGATTTTTCGGGGCCAGTCAGGGCGGGGAAAACTGGCCGAGAGCCTGCGTGAGCGTGGTGCGCAGGTTCACTACATGCCGGTCTACCAGCGCCAGCCTGCAAAATGCGATGCCAGGCAGCTTGGAGACGCGATCCAGCAGAAAAAAATTGATATTATCAGCCTTACCAGCAGTGATGCTCTTGATCACCTGTTCTCCTTGGTCGAAAAGGAGCGGCTGACAGCAATGCCTTTTGTGGTGATCAACTCACGACTGGCCCGGTGTCTGCAGGATCAGGGTGTAACCGGTGAGATAATCGTTAGCCCGCAAGCCAGCGATGCCGGTATTCTCGAAACGCTGCAACAATGGCGCAATCAGTAACGGTAATCAGCGGAACCTCATATGACGGACACTAAATCCCGGGCCAAAGAGAGCACTACGGTAAAAAATAGCACTGTTGCCAAAAACAGCGGTAGCAAAAAAGAACCCAAGACATCGGCGGCGGATTCAGATCAGAATTCCGCTGCTGTAAACGAAAAGAAATCCCGCCGGAAATCGCGGGCTGGTGGTTATTTTATATTTAGTCTGTTTGTCCTGTTTTTGATACTTGTTGCGGCGCTGGCTTACTGGTTTGAAAAACAGCAGCAGGAACTGGCCAGCCATACCCGCGAACAGATCGAGCAGTTACGCCAGCAGGTAAAGCCTGAACTTGAACAATTGACAGCGACTAGCCGCCAGTTGCAGGAGCATCTGGCCAGCCAGGAAAAGCAACAACAGGCACTGACGGAAGCTTTTGGTAATTTGCTTAAAACACGTCGCCACCTGCGTAATGACTGGTTGTTGGCGGAAGCCGATTACCTGTTGCGTCTTGCCAGCCATCGTTTGCTGCTGGCGCGTGATGTTGGCAGCGCCCTGGCTGCTATCCAGGCTGCGGACGAGCGCCTGCACGACATGACCGATCCGGCGGTGATCCCGTTACGCGGGTTGCTGGCCAAGGATATCAACCGGCTCAAGGCCGTGCCCGAACCGGATATTGCCGGGCTTTCCGCCCAGCTCAGCGCCCTCGCGCATGGACTCGACAGCCTGCCCCTGCTTTCGGCGTATACCGATAGCCGCGCGAATCATTCTGCTGCGAATGCCCTGGATACAAATGAAACACGGGTAAAAGATTGGAAACAATTACCCGAAGCTATCTGGGGCGATATAAAGAAACTGTTGGTTATCCGCGAGCGTCATGGCCGGGTTATTCCTCTGTTATCACCCAGACAGCATTTCTTTTTGATTCAAAATTTAAAATTAAAACTGGAACAGGCGCGCCTGGCGCTGCTCAATGCCGAGCCGGATATTTATCAGGAGCGTTTGCAGTCCGCGATAGACTGGATTCATGATTTTTTCAAACAGGATGATCCGGCTACCCAGGCGATGTTAAAGCAAATTAAACAATTGGCGGGCGAAAATATCAAACCGGACTTGCCGGATATCAGCGCCAGTTACCGGGCCTTGCAGGATTTTATAGAAAAACAAAATGAGAAGGCTAAGCGAGCTGAGGATCCGGCATGAAGTTGCTGTTTTTCTCCCTGTTTACCCTGTTGGCGGCGGTAGCGCTCGCCCTGTTAGCGTATCAGGATCCCGGCTATGTTCTGATTAGTCGCGGAGACGTTAGTTATGAGCTTAGCCTGACACTGTTTTTGCTCATCCTGGTAGTCGGTTTTATCAGCGTATACTTTTTGATTCGTTTTTTATCCGGCACCTGGCGGTTACCGCGTCATTTGCGCCAGTGGCGCAAACATCGACGCACCATAAAAGCACATCGGGTCAGTGTTCGCGGACTCATCGAATTGGCGCAGGGGCGTTGGGCGCAGGCCGAAAAAAATCTGATCAAGTATGCAGATTATTCCGAAGAGCCGTTGCTTAACTATTTATCAGCCGCGCGTGCGGCACAGAAACAGCTGGCGCATGAACGGCGGGATTATTACCTGGCGCAGGCGCATAAAAGTACGCCTGATGCCGACTTTGCCGTTCAGCTTACCCAGGCCGAGCTGCAACTGGTGCATGGACAACTGGAGCAATCTCTCGCCACGCTGGTGCATTTAAAATCCATTTCACCCAAACATCCCCATGTCTTGCTGCTGTTGATGCAGTTGTATGAAAAATTGCAAAGCTGGGGTGATCTTAAAGATCTGTTACCCGCCCTGAAAAAATACAAGGTGATCACGCCTGAACAGCAGCGTGAACTGTCCATCAAAGTCTTCACTGAGCTACTGGAGATTATTGCCGCTCAGAATAAGGCTGAGAAACTTGAACAGTTCTGGCAGAGTCTGCCGCGCAATTTGCGCCAGGATCCGCATTTAATCAAGCGTTACAGTTATCACCTTATCAATATGCAACAGTTTGATAGCGCAAGCAGCATACTGCGTCAGGCCATTAATCAAAACTGGGACCAGGATCTGGTTTACCTTTATGGCAAGGCACACAGCAGCAAAGCAGACAAACAACTCGTGCAGGCTGAAAACTGGCTCAAGGCGCATAAAAATAACGCTATTCTATTGTTAACGCTGGGGCGGCTTTGTCTATACAACCAGCTCTGGGGCAAAGCTCGCGCTTATCTGGAAGCCAGCATCGGTAACGACCCTTTTCCTGAAACCTACCGTGAACTCGGTTTGCTACTGGAACAGCTGGATGAAAAAGACAAAGCCGCAGACTGTTATCGCAAAGGCATTATGCTGGGCGAGAAACTGCCTTGCTGATGTTTCTTGTCAAATGCAAAGACGCCCGTGCGCAAAGCATTATTAAAAACATACCCATTATTAATTGTTGCCTAAGTATTTGCATATATTTATACCCTCACCCCAACCCTCTTCCTCAGGGAGAGGGGGTCTATGGTGCAAATACTTAGGCAACGATTAATACCCACTTGATCTTTGTATTGAAAATAAAATGATAAGAATTAACCAATTATTACGACTGTTAAAAATAAGCTGGGTCCTGGTTCGCCACGGACTCGATGAACTGATTCTGGCTACCCACCTGTTTCGGCCCGTGCGTTTTATCGGTTTCTTCCTGCCCTGGCACTGGCTGCCGCGTCGGCAACAGGATCGCGGTGTGCGCATTCGCCGGGCGCTTGAAGATCTCGGCCCTATCTTTGTCAAGTTCGGGCAAATTCTGTCTACCCGCCGTGATTTGCTGCCCGACGATATCGCGGTCGAACTGGCTAAATTGCAGGATCAGGTTGCGCCTTTTCCTGGCGAGCAGGCGCGGGCTATTATTGAAAAGGCCTATGCCTGCCCGTTAGAAGATATTTTTTCCAGGTTTGATATTACGCCATTAGCCTCGGCCTCCATTGCCCAGGTGCATGCCGCGACCCTGAAAAATGGTGATGACGTGGTGATCAAGGTGCTACGGCCCAACATCTTGCCCGTGATTAAACGGGATATTGGCCTGCTCTATATTATTGCTGGCAGGATTGAACGTTTCTGGTCCATGGGTCGGCAACTGCGACCGGTTGATGTGGTGCATGAAATCGAAAAAACCCTGCTGGATGAGCTGGATCTGATGCGCGAAGCGGCTAACGCTTCTCAGCTGCGGCGCAATTTTGAAGACTCCGAACTGATTTATATTCCCGATATTTACTGGCCGCACACGCGTAAGAACGTCATGGTGATGGAACGCATTTCCGGCATCCCGGTAAGTAATATCGAAGAGCTTAAAAAAGCCGGGATTGATCTTAAAACGCTATCTGAACGTGGAGTAATTATTTTTTTCACCCAGGTGTTTCGGCACAGTTTCTTCCATGCGGATATGCATCCTGGCAATATTTTTGTTGCCGACAACGGTCAGTATATCGCGGTGGATTTTGGCATCATGGGTACCCTCAATACCCTCGATCAACGTTATCTGGCAGAAAATTTTCTGGCCTTTTTCAATCGTGACTATCATCGGGTGGCGGAACTGCATGTGGAGTCCGGCTGGGTAGATGAGGGAACCCGGGTTGAGGAATTCGAGTCCGCTATTCGTACAGTCTGTGAACCTATTTTCGACAAACCACTGAAGGATATTTCCTTCGGCCAGTTATTGTTGCGTCTGTTTCAGACGGCCCGTCGATTCAATATGGAAGTTCAGCCACAGTTGATTCTGTTGCAGAAAACCCTGCTCAATATCGAAGGCTTGGGCCGCCAGCTTTACCCTGATCTTGATCTTTGGCAAACAGCCAAACCCTTTCTTGAAGACTGGATTAAAGATCAGATTGGCCCGCGCGCCATTGTTCGCCAGATTAAAGCCTATCTCCCCATCTGGCTGGAGAAAGCGCCGCAGATGCCCGGTCTAATATCCGATGTTCTTGAGCAGGCGCGGGAAGGCAAACTAAAAGTCGAAATACAGGCCAGGCAGATTGAATCCCTGCGCGGTGAAATTCGCAACGCCAGTCGCCGCAGTGTCTTCTCCATCATTGGTGCCAGCCTGATTATCTCAGCAGCCGTTATTTGGTCGCTCGATGGATACAGTAAGTTGATGGTGGCCGGTGCGCCCATGTATACCTGGGTGCTGGGTGTGTTGGGTATCGTGTTCTTGCTCGCCGCCTGGCCTGATGATACGCGATAGTAATCTGGATTTTCAGTTGATGGGTTTCGCCTTGCTCGACCCATCAAACTATCTGAACAGTCATTTCTCTAAACTATTCTGCGGCTTTTCGCAGGAAATAGCGCAAATAACAAACCGGTGCTTGCCCGATGTGCTGCGTTTGATTTTATCCACATACTTTATTTCGACACACATATCCCGATCGACGTCATTAACAATTTTTTCCTGGATGCCGCGCAGAAAGTCTGAATCCAGTTTCGATGCGCTTTCTATATTTAGAGTAATCGAGTCCAGATCGGTTTGAATAAACTGGTATTGCTGAATTTCGCTGAGGCCATCGAGCAGGCGATTAAAGTAGCTGGGCGCGATTTTTTTGCCGCTACGGGTTTGGATGAAATCGTTGCTGCGGCAGACGCCCATTTCCATCATCGGAAAAGCCGAACCGCAGCCGCATTGTCCCTCTTTCAGTTTACCGTTATCGCCGTTCTCATAACGAATCATAGGCATTAGAAAGTTAGTTAATGAAGTAATTACAAGTTTGTCTTCATGCTCAATGTTGACGGATTCAAGATAAACCATATCGGTGAAAATATGCATATTGCCATGTGCGCACTCGACGCCAATATTGGGAATTTCGCGGCAGCCGTATTGATTGTAGACCCGGCAGTTAAAAGCCACCTGCATGGCTTCTCGTTGCCAGTCGTAGAGCACTTCGGCAGTAGAATAAACCCCTTTCAGGGATTTAGGCATGCTGATTTTGTTTTCTATAATAAAGCCCGCCACATCGGCAAGAATAGAAGCATAGCCCTGTAATAATACCGGCCGGTAGCGTTTTATATACTGCGTCCATTTATACAGTTCTGTTTCGCCATACTCCCAGGCGGCGATAGTTTTTTCAGCGGCGATATAATCAGTGTAGTAAGATTTCAGATTTTGCGTCTTGAGGTCCTGTTTCGCGCCCCAGAAATTAAGTATTTTATCGCCGGGACGCCAGCCAGACCACATATAGCTGCGGCACATACCGGCTCGCATTAATTCCATTTTGTGCGTGTCATAATAAAACGACAGCGGTTTGCCAGTAGAGCCGCCGGTGTAACCAAGACGTATGTTATTTTTGTCAGAATTATCGGAAAGCATGGCATCGCGTTGATTGACGATGTCATTTTTGCTCAGGATGGGCAGGGATTTGAAGTCGAGATCATGCAATTTTTCAGGTAATAAACCCGCATATCTATTTTTATAATAGAGGGTATGATTGCGGGCAAAATGGACCATATTCAATCGATCCTGCATTTGCTGCTGCAACAATTCCTCCTGAGTCAGGTTTTGCCGTTGCAACAATGCGGGCAATAGTTGATAGCGAGCAGGATGCCTGTTTTTATGCAACCGGACTTTTAATGCTTCGAACATTTATCGTGCGCTGTCTGAAGAATGGTTTACTGACAGCATTTTCTCCCATTCATCTTGCTCATCAGGATAAAGCAAAATGGCTTCGATCATTTGCCGCATGCGCGGTTGTTTATCGGCTTCAGAATTTATGAATTTATAGCCAGAGGAGCCAGGGCCAAAATTATGCTCGATATTGGCGACAAAGGCATTGAATGCCGCCACCGCTATATTCAAATCGGATGATTGATTCCACCAGCATTCAGACGCCTGTATCAACATTTTAAGTTCGTCCAATTCTGTCATTAGCTGAGAGTGTTTCGACAGATATTGTTGGCGTATGTTTTTTTCGGTTGTTTTGACTATTTCAGCAACGGCATCAGGACTCATTCGCGTTGATGGATAGCCTTGCCCGGTGAGGGTTTCCATGCTGAACAACATTACATCTCCGAAGTATTGGCGTTCAAATTCGCCTGATATATCGATATGTTGCGATTGTTGTAAAATATCAGGGCGAAATTCGGATACAGTGCTGTTACCCACGGTACGTTTATGCAACATGGGTAAATTGGCGGAGACAAAACGGTCCTTTAAGATGGTCTTGAGCACACGCCCCATGACCGGGCCGTTCATGCGTAGTTTAAGTGGTGCAAAGGGAATAAAATATCTCAGGCCCTCTGCATTGAATACGTAATTTCCGGGATAAACCGTGCGTGCTGGAGAAATACTGTTGAATACATTGTTATAGGCATAGAAAGTTTTACGGGTTGGATGCTCGCCATAAAAAAAGCCATTTAATTTTTCTGCGAAGTGCTTGAAGCAGTCGCTGTTGTCATGCTGCCCCTTGAGCGGGCAGGGGTAATGGCAGCTTTGCTGACTATGTTTGAAGCCAAACATTTCCCGCATGTCATGATAGGCGGCATCATCGGTCTTTTGTGGTGTGGGAAAATGGAAACAGCAATCCTGCTTTGGTTCAAGCATGGTCATCTTGCGAATGAAACCGATCACGTCCTGAATAAAATTTACCGCCATTACTGCGGGTGATACGGGCGGATCGCCAACTACTTTTCCAGTGACAACGCAGGTATCGGTGCGACTGAATATTTGATCAAGATAATAAAAATAATTGAGCGCATAAAGGTTACGATCGCCTTCCTGGGTGGCAACCTTGATTTTAAATTCCTGGTCGCTGTCGAGAGAGTAAAACAGAACTTTGTCATAATATTGTTGCAGCTCGTTAAGCTTGAGGCTGGTTATATTGCGCATGCGCGACGAGCCTTTGTGATAAAAATTCAATGCTTGCGGGTTTCCGAGAACCCCGGCCAGTGCCTGTTTATCCTTCTCAGTTAATTGCGCAAGCTGTTGTCGCTGTTCTTGCTGGCCAAAATAAAGGCTCTCCAGCCCTTTTGCATCGAAGCTTTCGACGATGGCTTTGTGTTGGCGTATGTTGTCAGCATGTTTACTGTCATCGGCGATGATCACGGTGATTTTTTGATAACGACCGTTTTTGACGCCACCGTATTGATATAGCTGGCATAGCTGCAAAAGGCTATTGAGACAGTCCGCAAGTTGTTGCGGCCGATCGGCTACCGGGATCAGCAAAACGATATGATGGCGCTGATCTTCGCCTGCGGAATGAATATGTGTTTCCAGCTCGTGAAAGATCTGCTGATAAGTGTCAAGCAAAGTTGCATCTGGTTTATCCGACCAGAGGGCTTCTTCAATCAGTGGGATGGCCTCCTGGTAGAGGGAAATGATGTCCGCGCAATCATGCTGCGATGATCGAGCCAGTCTTTTTCGTAGTGCAGCGGTGGCGGGATGTTGATTGTGCCGAAGAAAGTCGTGCAGAGCCGTGGTGGTTGTCAGAGCCATATCTAAACTGCGATTATCGTTTGCTGATGTAATTCGGAAAGGTGTTTTTGTCAATCATGATTTCAATCAGATTAATGGCATTGCTGAAATCGGTATTTAAAAACACCTCGTCGAGATCGGATTCCTTAGCAATCCTGCTGTAATTGATGGTAAAGGATTTCGCCAGGGTTTCGTAATCAGGATTACTGAAGTCGCAGTTGATATAGCGGTTATTATATTGTTGTGCCTGATTTTTGCGAATCAGGCCCATGGTCGAATTATTGAACATAACAATGTTCAACGGCAGGCTGTAATTCACCGCGGTCATGATTTCCATGCAGCACATTTGAAAACCACCGTCACCCAGAATAGCAAAGGTGGGTTTGTGCTCGCTGAAGCGCGCGCCAATGGCGGCAGGAATGGCCTGGCCGAGAGAGGATATTCCCGAATTGGGGTAGTAACGGTTGGCGGTGGAAACATTAAAAAAATTCTGTGCAAAAATGATGTTGTCGTCAAAGATCTGAATATTTTCGGGGAAGGTTTTTTCCAGTCGGGAAAAAAACTGTTCAACCAGCGGAAAACGCGACTGAAATACATCCGCATCATGTTCATCGCCGCTATCGGATTGATTCAGTGTCTTTATTGCACGGCATACGTCGATTGGTTTTTTGCGTGGTTTAGCATGGGCCTTTAACTGTTGCAGCAGATCGGAGACAACGTCTTTAATATCACCATAAATAGCCAGATCCGCTTTAAAAACCTTTTCCAGCTGTTCTTCATTAATATCGACCTGGGCGATTTTTTTGTTATCCATCAGGTTTTTATCCCACAGATAACTGGTGCGTTCATTGAAGGCGCTGCCGAGGAAAATTAACAGATCAGATTTTTCACAAATATATTGATAGGCCTTGCTGTAGGAGGTCACCCCCAGGCTGCCGAGTGAGTAAGGGGATTGCTCATCGATAACACCCTTGGCCTTGAGACTGGTGGTGACCGGGATTTGCATCATCTCGCTCAGTTGCGAGACGACCTGCTGTCCACCAGACTTGATACAGCCGAAACCAGCGACAATAACGGGGTTTTCGGCGTTCAAAACAAGTTCGGTTAGCGCTGCTACCAGCCGTGAGTTGTCGGGTTTGATGCTGATGTTTCGCGTTATTTTTATGTTTTCAAGCAGGCTGTCGTCGACCCGTTCTTTCTGGATATTATATGGAAAGCTGAGCAATACCGGACCAGGATTAGGTGAAAGTAAAATATGGGATGCCCGATCCAGTACATTGGCCAGGTAGTCTGTTCGTTCAACAATTTTGTTATATCTTGTAATGCCTTTGAACAGCGCATTCTGATCGATACTGCCGCCCTCCCCCGAGCTTTCCTGCAGGCCTCCCTTGCCAAAAATATGGGTGGAGGTTTCGCCAGTAATTATCAGTAGCGGTTGGCGGTCGGCATAGGCGTTGGCAATGCCTGTTACCAGGTTGGTGGCACCCGGTCCTGCGGTGGTGATGCAGGCGCCTATTTTGCCTGAGGCCCGCATATAGCCGCCCGCCATAAATGAGGCGCCCTGTTCGTGTTTGGCCAGAATCGCCTTGATATCCGAGTCGTAGAGGCTGTCATAGACCGGCAGGATATGCGCGCCAGGCATGCCGAATATATATTCAATGCCCAGGCGTTGCATGTATTTAACGATTAATTCGCTGACTTGTATTTGCATATTTTGCTATCAACCGGGATTTTTAATATCGGCAATAATGCGAGGCCCAGTTTTCTGTGATGCGGGATTCAAGCACATGGATTTTGATCATGCAACTATGGCGATGGCTATTCAGATGAGCCTGGGCCAAGATGGCCCTGTTGCCGCAGCAAGCTCTTTTTTTTGCGCCACAGGAGGTAATTAACCTGGTCTCTGTAACGGTGCTTCCACTGCTGCGCGCTTGTCCTGGCCAAGCAGTTGTTCGATTAGGCTCAGGGCAAAATCCATCGCTGTACCCGGGCCGCGTGAGGTAATCAGTTTGTCGTCAATTACCACCGCCTGTTCACGGTAGTCCATATTGGAAATACTGCAGCCGTCGAGACTGCCAGGATAACTGGTCGCCTGGCGACCATCCAGCAAGCCGGCGCTGGCCAGTACCTTCGGTGCGGCACAAATGGCGGCGATATATTTTCCTTTGCTGGACATCTTTTTCAGCAATGATTGAATACGCGGGTCCTGATCCAGATGATCAGCTCCCGGCAGGCCGCCAGGCAGGACGATCATGTCATAGTCTTTTCGCAGCGCTTGATCCAGGCTCATATCCGCAATCAGCACCATGCCATGACTGGCGACGACAGGTTGGTCATCAAGTCCGGCTGTGATTACCTCAATGCTGGCACGCCGCAGTAGATCCACAATCGTGACGGCTTCCAGTTCTTCACAACCCTGCGCTAGCGGGACGAGGACAGTTGCCATCGTTGATTCCTCCTGGCTTTGCGAATAGAAATTAACTCGGATACCGGGACCAGCTTGATACCCTGTTTTGCCAGTGTCGGCAACCAGGTTTCCAGTACTTTCATGGTGTCCCGGTAGGGGTGGCCAATGGCCAGTGCGGTACCTTTTTTTCTGGCTTGTGCAATCAGTACCTTGAGCTGCTGCCTGACGATTGCTTCGTTGTCTTTTTCATAGTCGAGGAATACATCACGTTTGGCACCGCGGATGCCGTGTTTTTCGGCTTCTTTCAGGGCAACGGTGTCGCGGGTGGTACGACTGTCTACAAAATACAGATCATCGCGAAACATGGCCATTTGCATGACCCAGGTCATGCGTTTCACGTTTTTGGTGAGCAGACTGCCCATGTGATTGTTGAATCCACGCACATGTGGCACGGCATTGATGTCCCTGCGCATTTGGTCTTTCAGCTGTTGTTCGTTCATGGCGCGGGTCAAGCCCCCGGGACCCAGCGCTTCCCCTTTGTCTGCTTCCATGGGCAGGTGCAGCATGACTTCTTTATGCTGCCGGTAAGCAAGCTCAGCCAGACGGGGGGAGCTGGCAAGATGCGGGAGAAACGCATAGGTTACTGCGCCGGGCAACTTGAGCGCACGCCGACCAGCGGCCATTTGATTACCGAGATCATCAATGATGATGCTGATAACAATATCATCACTGCGAATGCCGCCCCTGTCCGCCAGCACTGGCTGCGCTTTGGCGGCCAGTGGTACAAACAGGGGTAACAGCAACGAACAGACAAGTATTTTTATCCGCAGACGAAGCATCCCGATAAAATATTTATTTCGAACTCAGGAGATGCAAACCCTTGAGCAGATTCAGTGCTTCGTAAACCGGGTAATCATCACTGGCTAGACTGGCGCTATCCTTGCTGTCTTTTGCATTTTTATCCTTTTTCTTTTCAATGATGCCGTGTTTGCCATTATCGTTTTTCAGATGGCGACTGAGATCGGCTTCTTTAAGCTGTTTAAAGCCGTGTTCTTTGCTGGCGGCGATCTTGAGGTGATCCAGTTTGATGTCGGGTTGAATGCCTTCGGCCTGAATCGAACGCTTCGATGGCGTGTAATAACGCGCGGTGGTTAACTTGATTGCGCGGTTGTTGCCCAGCGGCACCACGGTCTGTACCGAGCCTTTACCGAAGGTCCTAAAGCCCATGATGACGGCGCGTTTGTTATCCTGCAGGGCACCGGCGACAATTTCCGAGGCCGAGGCCGAGCCACCATTGACCAGTACGACCATGGGGGCATCATCAATATAGTCATCCGGTTTTGCCTGGCGCACGATCCGGTTGCTGGCTTTGCGTCCTTCTACCGAAACGATGATGCCTTTTCGGAGGAAGGTGTCGGATACGGCAATCGCGGCATCCAGCAGTCCGCCGGGATTGTTGCGCAGATCCAGAATCAGGCCCTTGAGTTTGCCGCCGCTTTCTTTTTTGAGTTTGGAAATAGCCTTGCGTAGATCCTGGCCGGTACGTTCCTGGAATTGTGAAATACGCACATAGCCATAACCGGGTTCCAGAAGTTTTTGTTTGACGCTCTTGACGCGAATGATGGCGCGTTTGATTTTGATAATCAGGGGTTTGTCGGCGCCTTCGCGGGCAATGGTCAGCTTTATTTCTGAACCGGGCTTGCCGCGCATAAGCTTGACGGCATCATCCAGGCCCATGCCTTTGACCGGTTTGTCATCGATGCGAATAATCAGGTCGCCGGATTTGACTCCGGCACGTTGTGCGGGGGTGTCGTCAATGGGAGAAATGACTTTGACGAAACCATCTTCCATGCCGACCACGATACCGAGTCCGCCGAACTGACCGCTGGTGCCGACGCGCAATTCTTCAAAAGCTTTGGCGTCCAGATAGGTAGAGTGGGGATCAAGACCGGTGAGCATACCGCGGATGGCGTTTTCCAGTAGCTCGGTGTCGCTCACTTTTTCGACATAGTTTTCCTTGATTTTGCCAAATACCTCGCTCAAGGTGCGAATGGTTTCCAGCGGCAGCGTGCCCGGCGTTGTCGTGGCCTCGCGCTCGGCCAGTACCCCTCGGCCAATCGCCAGCGAGACACCTAGAATCAGGCCCAGTATCAGGATTAGAAAGTTTTTGTTAAATAATTTCATGGATTAGCGTCTCCAGGCTTGGTCTCGGGCCTAACTGTATAATTAATTTCCGTAGCTGCTTGATATTACAATAAACTATTATGGCAAACACTCTTTTTATATTCCATCGCCTGAATAAATCAACTATGGCGCATTCGTTTGCACCAACGGCCGGGATTGGTCGGCTTGCCCTTGTAGCGAATCTCGAAGTAGAGTCCACTACGTTGTTGCCCACCGCTGTCACCCACCTCGCCAATGACTTCGTTGGCGTCAACCCAGTCGCCGGTTTCCATATACAGGCTCTGGTTGTGGCCATACAGGCTCATGTAGCCATCGCCATGATCGATAATCAGCAGTAGTCCATAACCTCTTAACCAGTCGGCATAGGCGACCCGGCCATGGGAAATGGCGTGTACTTCGCGCCCTTTTGCGGCCATGATCATGTCGCCGTTCCATTTCAGTTTACCGGCCTTGCGGTGTTTGCCGAAGAGCCGTTTGAGCTTGCCTCGTACCGGCCACATCAGTTTGCCCCGGTAGGCGGCAAACGGTTTTTGCCTATCGACTTCGGCAAAAATATCTGGCATGGCTTTATTGATGGCCTGCAACAAATCCTCCAGCCGTTTTTCATCGGCGCTCATTTGCGCCAGTCGCTGGCCCTTGGTTTTGATCTCCCGGCCCAGACGCGCCAGTACCAGGGCGCGGGCGCGGTAGGTTTTCTCCAGTGCTTTTTTTTCTGCCTGTTGCGTTGCCCGTGTTTGGCGCAGCTTTTTGCTCGCCAGCCGGATCCGGGCATCAAGTTTCTCAATTTTTTCGAGTGCTACCTGTACTTGGCTAATCTGTTCGCTGCGGGCCTGGTTAAAGTAATCGTAATAGACCAGCGTACGGCCAAATAGTGCCGGATCTTCCTGATTGAGTATCAGTTTGAGATATTCCTGACGCCCGATCATGAAGGCCGAGCGAATTTGTTTACCCAGCAATGTTCGCTGTGTGGCCAGTTTTTGCTCTTGCCGACGGCGATCCTTTTTTAGCCGGGCCAGTTTTTTTCTGCTGGCCCGGAGTTTTTGGGCTAATCGGTGCAGTTTGCGCGACTGGCGGCTGATGCGGGTTTCGAGTTTGCTGAGGGTGCGCTGTACCGAATTGTGCAGATTGCGGGTTTTCGCAAGCTCATCGCGCAAGGACTGAATTCGGCTGCGCAGACGGGCCAGTTCTTCCGTTCTGGTCTGGCGATCCGATTGACGAAGTTTGTCTGCCTGGGTGCTGCCCGCAAATAGAAACAGGAGATTGCAAATCAGCAGACTGGCAAGCAGCTGTTTCAGTCTTCCAGCTCCAGCAGCGAATGACCGGTCATGGCACCCGGTTTTTCCAGCCCCATTAGATAGAGCATGGTCGGGGTGATATCGGACAGAGCGCCGCGTGATTCGAATCTGGCTGGGCGTCCTACATAGATTAGTGGCACCACGTTTGATGTGTGAGCTGTATGTGGCTGGCCGGTTTCCAGGTTTATCATTTTTTCAGCATTGCCATGATCGGCGGTGACCAGCATTTCACCCCCTTCGCTGGACAGTGCAGTCCGGATTCGGCCGATGCAGTAATCCAGATATTCGATAGCCTTGATGGTGGCTTTGAAATTACCGGTATGCCCGACCATATCCGCGTTAGCATAATTGCAGATAATGACATCGTATTTATTGCTTTCAATCGCCTCGATCAGCTTGTCGGTGACTTCAGAGGCGCTCATTTCCGGTTTTTGATCGTAGGTTGGCACATCGGGCGAAGGGATCAGAATGCGATCTTCAAAATCAAAGGGCTCTTCGCGTCCGCCGTTGAAAAAGAAAGTGACGTGAGCATATTTCTCGGTTTCGGCGATACGCAGCTGGTGTAGTCCCAGGTGGGAAATATATTCACCAAAAACATTGCGCAGACGTTCAGGCGGATAGGCCACCGGAATATTATACTCCGAATTGTATTCGGTGAGGCTGACAAACTGTTCCAGCTTTGGTTTTACTTCCCGTTCAAAACAGTTGAAATCCGGTTCGATAAAGGGCCGGGTGATCTGCCGGGCACGATCGGAGCGAAAATTCATGAACACCATGACATCGCCGTCTTCAACATGGATTGGCGGCTCGTTATCTCCGATGATGGCAGTAGCCTGAACAAATTCATCCGTCTCCCCGCGTTGGTAGGCCATTTCCAGCCCGGCCATTGCCGTTTTTGCCTGAAATTCAGCCTTGCCCTGGGTAATCAGATCATAGGCGCTCTGGATGCGCGGCCAGCGGTGATCCCGGTCCATGGCGTAATAGCGACCGATAATGGAGGCAAAACGACCCCCGCCCACGCGCTCGAATACCGCTTCCATTTTTTCGATGGATTCGCGGGCGCTTTTGGGCGCGGTGTCACGGCCATCCAGAAAGGCGTGGAGATAGACTTTCTCAACTCCCTGGCGCACGCCCAACTCGACCATGGCGTGAATGTGTTCCTCGTGACTGTGAACGCCCCCGGGTGATAGCAGGCCAAGAATATGCAGTGTCTTATTATTGGCGCGCGCCATATCGGCAGCGTCTACCAAGGTTTGGTTACTGAAAAAAGAACCGGTTTTCACCGAACGGCTGACCCGGGTAAATTCCTGGTAGACCACCCGCCCTGCGCCCAGGTTCAGGTGTCCAACCTCGGAATTGCCCATCTGTCCTGAGGGCAGACCTACTTCTGCGCCCGAACCGCTAATAAATGTGTGGGGATAGTTTTCCCACAGGGCGTTCCATTCCGGTTTTTTGGCATGCAGAATGGCGTTACCTTCAGGTTCTTCAGAATATCCCCAGCCATCGAGGATAAGTAGTACCATGGGTTTGGGTGTCAGTGACATAGTTTTGGTCGGCAGGTCAATAGTGAGTCATTGTATTATTAGAACTAATCCAGATAATCTGCTCTGGAATTGTCCCAAATACCGTTTATGTGCGCAAATCATGCTTTTGTTGTCCTTATCAGATAAAAAATCAGGTTTTTAATAAATAAACCTTCTCAAAAGCAGCATAATTGTATAATGTTTTTATAATAAAGGGCAGCGCAAGCTTTTATATAATCACAGACCGTGCTGCAACAGGGTGATTAACATGTATACCAAGGTTGATGCTATCAATACTGATCCCGCGATTCTGATAACACGCGATGAAGATATCGATCGTGCATCACGTTCGTTGAAAGCGATGTCGCACCCCCTGCGCCTGAAGATTCTCTGCACCTTGGGTGCCCGTGAAATCAGCGTGCAGGAAATTGTGGAAAGTGTAGGCACTTCGCAGAGTAATATTTCTCAACATCTGGCTATTTTGCGTGACAAGGGGATTCTTGATTCCCGCAAGGATGCCAATCGGGTGTATTATCGCGTGGGTGACGAGCGTACCCTGCTCCTGATTGATATGATGCGCCAGGTATTTTGTACCAGCCCCATAGAAACCACTCCGAATCAAATTCGGGATTAGCCCCAAATCTAACCAGAGCTGGCGGTGTGTGCGTGCAGTCAGCTCTGGTCGATGAATTTTCATCTCCAACACCTTGAAATCCCGTAATCTGGCCCTATTCAGAGCACAGTTTTTTAATTTTGCAATTCAGAGGAAGAACTTTAAATGAATATCGAACGCATTATCCGCATGATGGCAGGCAGCTTTATCCTGATTTCGCTGGCTCTCGGCATGCAGGCAAGCCCGCTCTATCAGAGTAGCAACTGGCTCTGGTTCACGGCTTTCATCGGTTTTAACCTGTTGCAGAGTAGCATTACCCGTTTTTGCCCGCCGGAGTTTTTACTGAAAAAGCTGGGTTTCAAGCACAGCGGCTCCTGTGGCGTTTAACTTCGATTCTTATCCTGACAATGGTCTGAATATTATATGGCGCAACAGATATTAACGTTTATTTCTCATAACCTGCCGCTGTTTGGTGCGCTCGTTGTTATTTTGGCCATGCTGGGTTACAACTTGTTTGGCAGCAGCTTACGCGGGTACAAACCGGTCTCGCCTACGGAGGCGATTCAGATGATCAATCATGATAATGCCGTGGTGCTGGATGTGCGGGAAGATGGCGAATATCGCAACGGCCACATTATCAATGCCCTGCACGTTCCGCAGGGCCAGTTGAAAAACCGGCTGCAGGAACTTGAACGCTACAAGGATAAGGCTATTATTGTTAGCTGTCGTTCAGGTAGCCGTTCGGGCCAGGCCTGCGGCGTGCTGAAAAAACAGGGTTTTGATTCAGTTTATAATCTAGCCGGTGGCGTCATGGCCTGGCAAAGCGCCAATCTGCCACTGGTAAAGAAATAACAACGAAGCTTGATGAGGTGTGATCCATGATCGACGTTACTATCTATACTACGCGTTTTTGTCCCTACTGTGTGCGCGCCAAAGCCTTGCTCGACAGCAAGAACGTCGGTTATGCAGAAATTGCCGTCGATAACGATGTGCAACAACGCACTATTATGGAACAACGCAGTGGCCAAACCAGTGTTCCGCAGATCTTTATTGGTGAGCAGCACATCGGTGGTTGCGATGATCTGCACGCCCTGGAAGCCACCGGTGAACTAGACACCCGGCTGGCAGGCTGAATGACATGACGGACGCACTGCATATTGTTTGTCCCCATTGCGGGGGCATTAATCGAGTCCCAAAGGCCAGGCTGGCGGCAGGGGGTAAATGCGGCAAATGTCGTCAGCCGCTGTTTAATGGCACCCCCGTCAATCTGAATGCGGGGAATTTCAGCCGCATGATCAGTAAAAATGATATTCCAATTCTAGTTGATTTCTGGGCGCCCTGGTGTGGTCCCTGTAAAATGATGGCGCCGGTTTTCGAACAGGCTGCGCAACAGCTGGAACCCCGGATTCGTTTGGCCAAGCTGAATACGGAAACGGAACAGACGCTGGCTGCACAGTATAATATCCGCAGCATTCCGACCCTGGCCATTTTTCGACAGGGCCAGGAAGTGGCGCGTATGGCGGGTGCGCTGGATCTGCCCAGCTTGGTTAGCTGGGTTAATCAGCAAATTTGAACCACGCCATGCCCCCGGCTGGCTAATCTGGTAATATTCCTGCCACGATAAGAAGCGATACTCCGCGATTTACTTTCAACTTTTATAAAAGAAGACAAAAACATGGCTGATACTGAAGACAAGGGCAACGGACAAGAACCCACCCAGCAATTTGCAATCCAGAAAATTTACGTTAAGGATCTTTCCTTCGAATCTCCCAATGCCCCGGCAGTTTTTACGACAGATTTCCAGCCCCAGGTTAATGTGGAGCTGAATACCAACGGTCAGAGCATTGGCGAAAATGTCTATGAGGTGGTGCTTTCCATCACCGTCACCGTCAAGCAGGCTGAAAACACGGCCTATCTGGTGGAAGTCCAGCAGTCCGGTATTTTCAATATCGAAGGCATGCCGGAAGATCAGATGGCCGGTATGTTGGCCGTATTCTGTCCGTCCATTATTTTCCCTTATGCCCGCGAAGCCATCTCCGATATCGTTACCCGCGGCGGATTCCCGCAGTTGTTGCTGGCACCGGTTGATTTTAACGCCATGTACACCCAGCATCTGGAACAGCAGCAGGCACAACAGGCGACTCACTGACAGGTTATGACCCGGCCTCTTTATCGCATAGGCGTACTGGGTGCCGGTTCCTGGGGCAGCGCACTGGCGATGCTGCTGGCGGGTAACGGCCATGCGGTTACGCTCTGGGCGCATCGCGCTTCGCGTGCAGAGAAAATGGTTCTGGCGGGCGAAAACAGCGATTACCTGCCAGGCCTGCCCTTTCCGGCTTCACTGAACATCAGCGCCGATTTGGCGGGGGTGTTGAAGCAGGTCGAGATCCTGCTTATTGTCGTCCCCAGCCATGTCTTTCGGCAAACCCTGAATGCCATCAAGCCTTTTTTGCAGGGTCAGCATAAACTTGCCTGGGCCACCAAGGGACTGGAACCTGGTAGCCACAAGCTTCTGCACCAGCAGGTGAAAGAGGAGCTGGGCGGAAGCATTCCCTCGGCGGTCGTGTCCGGACCCACGTTTGCACGGGAAGTGGCGCAGAAACTGCCCGGTGCGGTGACGGTGGCTTCGAAAGATCCCGCGTTTGCCCGGCAACTGGCGGGAGCGTTACATACGGATTATTTCCGCGCCTACACCAGTAACGATATGGTGGGAGTGGAAGTGGGCGGCGCGGTAAAAAATGTCCTGGCCATCGCCGCCGGTGCTGCCGATGGTTTAGGTTTTGGTGCCAATGCACGCGCCGCATTGATTGCCCGCGGACTGGCCGAGGTGACTCGTCTGGGTGTGGCGCTGGGGGCGCAAACAGAAACCTTTACCGGCCTCACCGGCCTGGGTGATCTGGTTCTGACCTGTACCGATAATCAGTCCCGCAATCGTCGCCTGGGTCTCGCCGTCGGTCAGGGACTGGCTATTCAACAGGCGATGAAGGACATCGGTCAGGTGGTGGAAGGCGTGAATACGTCCCGCGAAGTGCATACCCTGGCGCAGCGGTTGGGCGTGGATATGCCGATTACCGAACAGATTTACAAAGTGCTGCATCACGGCTTGGCGCCAACCGATGCGGTACAGGCACTGATGGAGCGGGCTATTCGTGCTGAGCATGATTGAGTAACGGAATTACAATATACGAATAAGTGCGTTTTACTGGTTCCCTCGCGCCGTGGGGGAACCAGGATGTTGTGTCGAACACCCAGAGTTAAGGCTTCAAGCTTTTATGAGGCGTTGTTCAAATTGCTGTAACAGGCGCCCCAGCGATCCCTGCGACAGCAGCAGACCGATAAAAACCCCGCCGCCGTTTGCTGCCATATCGGCATAGGAATAAGTCCGAAATTCCGTCATACCCTGCAATACTTCCAGTAACACGCCCATCAGAATAAATCCCAGCATCAACCACAGGCGCGGCTTTGGTAGAATGTAGATCTGGGCAAACCAGCCCATGAGCAGACCATAGGCGAGAAAATGTTCGATTTTGTCACCATTATCGATGCCGGTATCAGGTGGATTGGGCATGAGCGACAGGTACCAGATCAGGGCAATTAACAGGGCGCCCAGACCGAGCCAGAGTTTCGTATATTTCAGTTGCGGGTTCATTTACAAAAAATACCAGAATAATAATCTGAAGTACGGACAGGGTTTTTATTCCGGTAGTTTGCGTCGTGTTTTTGACCCTGGCATGTCAGGTATCAACAATCAGCTTCGCTGCAATGATCCTTTTCGAACTCCAGGGTTGAATGAACAATGGAAAATTTTTGCTTGAGTGCGCTTTTCAATGCTTTTTTGCTATTTTCCAGATGCTTGAAGTCATCAATGACCACATGCGCTTCCAAGGCATTTTTGTGTTCGTCGAGTTGCCAGAGATGAACATGATGAACATTTGAAACGCGCTCGACATTTTCCATGGTTTTGATCACATCTTCAATGGCGATGTTTTCCGGTGTTCCTTCCATAAGGATATGGATGGTGCTGGGTAACAGGGTTGAGGCTTGATAGAGTACATAGCCCGCAATCAGCAGGGTTAAAACCGTATCCGTCCAGTACCAGCCATAGAGTAGAATAAGGCTGCCGGCAATGATGACGCCGACCGAGGCCAGGGCGTCGGAAACATTATGCAGGAAAGCGGCGCGAATATTCAGACTGTTCTTTGACATGCGGTAGGTTAATACCGCTGTGGCCACATCAATCACTAATGCTACGCTGGCGACAATGATCACCAGCCAGCCCTCGATGGCCTGCGGCTCATAAATGCGCCAGAGCGCTTCATAGATGAGATAGAAACCCACAATCACCAGAATCACGAGGTTGATCAGGGCGGCGATGACTTCGGCCCGTTTGAAACCGAAGGTCTTGAAGTCGTCAGGCGGTTGTCGGCCAATTTTACGTGCCACCCAGGCAATCAGCAGCGAGGCGGCATCACTGAAGTTGTGCAGGGCGTCGGCGATTAGCGCCAGGCTACCGGAGGCGATGCCGCCGACTATCTGGGCCAGGGTCAACAACATGTTAATGACGATGGCCCAGATCAGACGGCGATCGTCCATGTCGTCGGTGTCGTGATGATGGTGGTGAGCGTGTCCCATGTTCTCTCTAAATTTAATCAATAAGTTGTCGCGGGTTTAATTTGAAAATGAGGCAGACGTCATAAACGTCCTCGCATATCCTGCAACATGAAACCCGGTAAGCTTGTGCTGCAGTTCTTTGTCAGTCCCATTACTTTAAAGGTTTCACCCATTTCTCCGGGCAGGGTAAGTTTTTTAATCTGGTTGCTGTAATCAAGTTGACGCAGGCGGTCTGTTTCCTGGGCCAGCCAGTCGGTGATGCCGCTGCCCAGGAGAAAGTGCGCCTGGGTGGTGTAACCTGTCACGCCCAGTCCTGCCGCCAGGGCTGCATCGGCAATCGCCGTGAACTCGACATGTGCGGTGATATCCTGCAAACCGGGATAAAAAAATGGATCATCATGCATGCGATGACGATAGTGGCAGCTCAGCGTACCGCGATCTCGTTGGGCATGGTAGTACACCGATCTAGGCTGACCATAATCCAGTAATAATATCATACCCGATGTTAAACTTTTTGCAGCGGCAGTGATCCAGTCTTCAGCTGCGAACAGAATTTCAGAAATATAGCCATCAACAAAGTTGCCGTTATCTTTTTCAATTTCACGTACGCGGCTAATCAGTCTCTCGCTGCCAGGCTGAGTTTGCCAGATAAAATCGTCAGCATGACACCTAACAGATAGTTCTCTGGGCTCACCGGCTTCAATCATAAAGCGATGTGCGGGCAGCGCGTCTAGTAGTTCGTTGGCGAGGATCAGGCCGTTAAAGTTTTCTGGCAGTTGATCACACCAGTGTACCCGCGCCGCCAGTTCGGGTACGCGTTTGTTGATGGTCTGCTGCTGACGTTGGCGCAGGTCGGCGCTAAGTTCCAGAATATGATAGTGTTCCGGCAGAGTCTGATCGGCTGCCAATTGTGCCAGGATGGTAGCGGCCATCACCCCGCTGCCTGCCCCGACTTCCAGAATCTCTCCCTTCTCGACAGTATTAAGGACTGACTGGCTCACTCGTGCCAGGCTACGGGAAAATAGTTCAGAGATCTCCGCTGCGGTGACAAAATCCCCCGCTGCGCCCAGCTTGTGGCTACCGGCACTGTAATAACCCAGACCCGGCTCATACAGGGCCATGTTCATATATTTCCAGAAGGGCAATGAACCGCCTGCCGCCGCTATTGCCGCCGTGATTTTGGCGGATAATTCTGCGCTCAGGGTTTGCGCATCGGCAGATGGTTGAGGTAATGATGATAATGATTTCTGTGCCGTCCGCAGGCGCGTGGGAAAATCATTCTGTTGCTTGATCATTTACAGTGTTTTGTCCGGTTGATCTGAGTTACAGTGGAACATTAGTTGGAGGATACCACAGGCATGCTTGGCAATAAGGTTGCATTGATTACCGGCGCTGCTCATCGCATTGGCGCAAGCACGGCCCAACTGCTACATGCAGAGGGCATGAATTTGGTGCTGCATTATCGCAGTTCGCGCGAAGCTGCACAGAAGTTGCAGAAAAAAATGCTGGAGAAACGGCCTGATTCGGTCATTCTGGTGCAGACTGATCTGCGCAAAATTGACAATCTGCCAGCCCTGGTCAAGGAAGCCACCGATGCCTGGGGGCGTTTGGATGTGTTGATCAACAATGCCTCTACCTTTTATCAAACCCCCATCAACAAAGCCAGCGAGAAGCAATGGGATGATCTGATGAGCACCAATCTGAAGGCACCCTTTTTTCTTTCCCAGGCTGCGGCTGCACAGCTGAAAAAAAACCATGGTTGTATTATCAACATGGTGGATATCCATGCCGAGCGTCCGCTCAAGAGCTACCCTATTTACAGCATGGCCAAAGCGGGCCTGGTGATGATGACGCGCGCCCTGGCCTGTGAGCTTGGTCCTGAAGTTCGGGTTAACGGCGTGGCGCCGGGTGCCATCCTGTGGCCGGAAAATACTGATGATATTACCAAGCAGCGTATCGTTTCCCGAACATTTCTCAAGCGCAAAGGCGAACCCGGTGATATTGCCAGCGCGATTCTGTATCTGATTCGCGATGCCCGGTATATGAGTGGGCAAGTTTTGACTATTGACGGAGGCCGTAGTTTGAATTCCTGAGTTATCCCGCCACTCCGCAACTGGCGTATTTCTTTACTTATTCAAGGAGAAGAGCCATGAACTATCTTTCAGCCATTCTGATCGCACTTATGTTGTTTTCTGTTTCTGATATATCTCTTGCCGAAAGGCTCCATACCGGCGATTGGACAGTCGATTATTCCGGCGCTTTCAACGAAGCATATACCGAAAACGCAGCAGGCAAATCCATCGGCTTTTGGTGCAGTACGGAAGAAAACAATTGTTTTTTCTATTTACGTACAAACACCCAATGCAAGGAAAACAGCAGGACCCTGATGGAGGCAAAAACGGAGGCCGGTAAAACGAAGGTTGAACTGCTTTGTCACAAGGTTGCACATGAAGGGGACTACCGCCACCTCTACTTTTTCACCGATACCGCAGGCACCAAAACCCTGCTGGAAGAACGCCGCTATATTGAAATATCCCTGCCGGGTGTGGGCAAGGAGACCTTTAGTCTGAAGGGTTCCAAAATATCCATTCGCAAGGTCAGTGCGTTAGCGGGGAAATAAAAGTTCAACTGGCCACAGCGCCTGGGAGGATTTGTCATAGTTTTCCCAGAGTTCGGCCATAGTCTGGCCACTGAGCGGATGGTGACATATCGGGTCGAGTTCGGCCAGCGGCCAGAGGACGAAGGCATTTTTGGTTATTTCATCGCGCGGGATCTGTAAGCTGCCGTTATTTATGATCAGATCATCATAAAGTAGCAGATCCAGATCCAGTGTGCGTGCGGAAAAACGGGGGCCATCACGCAAGCGCCCATGTCGATCCTCGATATCGTGTAGTACGGCAGATACCGTTTGCACATTTTCGTCGGTATCCAGGCCCGCCACCATATTGAGAAAGTTATCGCCAGCAAAACCCACGGGCTCACTTTCATATACTGATGACAGCATCACGTCACCATAATGCTGACGTAGTTCTGCGACCGCGAGACGGATGTGTTTTTCAGCCTCGATGTTACTGCCGATGCTGATATAGACTCTTGACATAACAATTATAAATCAGGTTTGTTGCCGCGCTCGATGATCACGCCAACACCATTCGCGCCTCGCACGGCGCCCTTTTTGTTCAGGCGCAGGCGCAGCCAGGGCACATTGAATTCGTTCAAAACAATCTCGGTGATCCGCTCTGCCAGGGTTTCCACCAACTGGAACTCACTTTCGCTGACAAAGCTGATCAGGCGTTTGGCAACAGCCTTGTAATTAAGGGTGTCTTCGATAGCGTCACTGGCTGCGGCTTGGCTAATATCGGCGGCCATTTCCAGATCCAGGCTGACCACCTGCCTGATTTCGCGCTCCCAGTCATAAATTCCAATAATGGTCTCAATTCGTAAATCGTTCAGGTAAATTATATCCATCTATATAAGGTACTAGGGACGAGGGGCGAGGGACAAGGGGTAAATTATAAAAATGCAGAATCATGCCGGCTGAGTCTGGAGTCAAATTTAATGTCCTGCCCAGTGGCAGTGCAAAGGATTAAAGATTTTGCTTGTACCTCCTCCCTCGTCCCTAGTACCTTATGCATATGGACACTCTCGATTTTAGTTTGATTGCCTGCGCCTACCTGTTTGGCTCTGTCTCTACTGCCATCATCATTTGCAAACTGATGGGGCTGCCCGATCCCCGCTCCCAGGGTTCCGGCAATCCTGGGGCGACGAATGTTCTGCGGGTGGGTGGCAAAAAACTGGCTGCCATCACCCTGGCCGGTGATTCCCTCAAGGGCTTGATTCCGGTTTTACTTGGCCGCTGGTTGGAGGCACCGGATCTGACCCTGGCACTGATCGGGCTGGCCGCCTTTCTCGGTCATCTGTATCCGCTTTTTTTTGGTTTTCGGGGCGGCAAGGGTGTGGCCACCCTGTTTGGTGTATTGTTCGGTCTACACTGGGGGGTGGGTGTTGCCACCGTCGGAACCTGGTTGTTTGTGGCTAAAATCCTGAAAATTTCGTCTCTTTCTGCGCTGGTTGCCAGTTTGCTAGCGCCGCTTTATGTCTGGCTAATCATTCCTTCTCGGGAATTTATTATCATTACCCTTATCATGACCATCCTGCTCTACTGGCGTCATCGCAGTAACATCCAGCGCTTGATACATGGTGAGGAAACCTAAAATAGTTGTTCACCGTAGAATGCGCTAAACAGTTATACCGCGCATAGATCCTCCAGCTCCCACCTTGGCTGGGCAGCAAAACCGAGATTTTCCCGTTGTCCGGCGAGCAGGCGTTGGCAGCCGGCAAAGGCGATCATGGCGCCATTGTCGCTACAGAATTCCAGGCGTGGATAAAAGATCTCGGCCCCCAGGCTGGCGGTCATGGCTTGCAGTTTCTCTCTCAGGCGCGTGTTGGCGCTTACGCCACCAGCGATTACCAGGCGTTGCAGCCCCGTTTGTGCCAGTGCCCGCTTGCATTTTATCGCAAGGGTGTCCACTGCCGCCTGCTCAAACGCCAGCGCGATGTCCGCCAGGATTTGTTCATCCGGAGTTTGATCGTCCTGAATGTGTTTTTTCAGGGTATTGAGGGTAAAGGTTTTCAGGCCGCTGAAACTGAAGTCCAGGCCTGGGCGGTCCACCATTGGTCGGGGAAAGGTGAACCGTTCAGGATTACCTCGTAACGCCAGTTCGGCAATGTGCGGCCCGCCGGGATAGCCCAGCCCCATCATTTTTGCGGCTTTGTCGAAGGCCTCACCTACGGCATCATCCAGGGTGTCACCCAGTAGCTGGTATTTGCCCACGCCTTCGACCTGTACCAGCTGGGTATGGCCCCCGGACACTAGCAGCGCAACGAAAGGAAAGGTGGGCGGGTACTCCTCCAGCATGGGGGCCAGCAGGTGTCCTTCCATATGATGCACGCCCATAGCAGGCACATCCCAGGCCCAGGCCAGGCTGCGGCCAACAGCCGCGCCGACCAGCAGAGCGCCCATCAACCCCGGTCCTGCGGTATAGGCTATTCCATCGATCTCATGGCGCTGAACTTGTGCGTCTTCCAGTACCTGCTGGATTAAGGGCAGGATTTTGCGCACATGATCGCGTGAGGCCAGTTCCGGAACCACGCCGCCATATTGGGCATGCAGCTCAATCTGGCTGTAGAGCGCATGGGCCTGCAAGCCTCGCTCACTATCGTAGAGCGCTGTTCCGGTTTCATCACAGGAGGTTTCGATTCCAAGTATCAACATAGTTGCCATTTTCCTGCATTTGATACTTTTTTTCCCGATAATTTTGCCAAATCCTGTATTTGGCCACGAATATCAAAAAATCAGGTCCGTTTTGCTGCAAGCCGCGTATTTTTTTTGCAATTGCCCGGCAGGGGGATTAAACTTGCGCGCCCTGCCTTTATACAGGCTGAACCGAACAATTTATTAACCTTGAGGTGAATGGTAGATGCCATTTGTACGCGTAAAAGAAAACGAACCCTTTGATGTCGCTCTGCGCCGCTTCAAGCGCGCCTGTGAAAAAGCCGGTGTCCTGTCTGAAGTTCGCCGCCGTGAATTCTACGAAAAGCCGACCTCCATTCGCAAACGTAAAATGGCGGCCGCAGTAAAGCGTCACCAGAAAAAAATATCCCGCGAACGTGCACGCACCAAACGCCTCTATTGATACCGATTTTCTGCCCCTTTTACGGCAGGAAATTCGTTTCCAAGCATGAGCACAGCTACTCTCACCACCCGCATTACCGACGATGTCAAGGCCGCCATGCGCAGCAAGGACAAGAGTCGTCTGGCTGTGCTGCGCCTGATTACTGCGGCCATCAAACAGATTGAAGTAGATCAGCGCATTACTCTTGATGATGATCAGGTTGTTGGCGTGCTGGAGAAAATGCTCAAGCAGCGCAAGGACTCTATCGAACAGTTCAGCAAGGCCGGTCGTGATGAGCTGGTGGCACAGGAAGCCGCTGAAATAGAAATTATTCAAGAATATCTGCCCGAGCAACTGTCTGAAGACGAACTCAGCAGCCTGATTAACGATGCCATCAGCGCCACTAATGCGGCCAGCATGAAGGATATGGGCAAGGTCATGGGTCTGCTTAAACCCCAACTGGCCGGTCGTGCCGATATGGGGCAGGTCAGCCAGACAATCAAACAGCGATTGTCTAGCTGACAGGGACGAGTTGCGAGGAACGAGGGTCAAGGAAAAAATTGCCTCGTCCCTCGAAACTCGTCCCTCGTCACTGCATGCTGAGCTACAATGCGTAGCATGTCCGGTCACATTCCCCAATCCTTTATTGATGATCTTATTAATCGCATCGATATAGTCGAAATCGTGGATAGTCGTGTGCCATTGAAAAAAACGGGCCGCGAATATATCGCCTGTTGTCCCTTTCATGACGAAAAAACAGCTTCGTTTTCCGTCAGTTCGGCCAAGCAGTTCTATCATTGTTTTGGCTGCGGCGCTCACGGTACGGCGGTGGGTTTTCTGATGGAATATGATCACATGAGCTTCCCCGAGGCTATCGAGGAACTGGCCAGGCAGGCCGGGCTGGACGTGCCTTATGAGGGGGGAGCGAGAGCCGGGGTCGATCCTGGTCAGAAAAAACAGAGTCAGGATCTTTATGCCGTTCTCGATCGTGCCGATCAGTTTTATCAGCAACAACTACGTCAGCACCCCCAGGCTCAACGTGCCATCGACTACCTGAAACAACGGGGCCTGAGCGGACAGATTGCGGTTGAATTTGGCATTGGTTTTGCGCCCCCCGGCTGGGATAATATGATTCACCACATGGGCAGCAGTCATGCCCTGCAAGAGCAACTGGTTACTACCGGGATGCTGATTCGCAAGGACGATGGTCGCTGCTATGATCGTTTTCGTGATCGGATCATGTTTCCCATTCGTGACCTGCGCGGTCGCTGTATTGGTTTTGGCGGGCGTATTTTGCCTGATGTTGTTGAAGCCAACCAAGACAATAGCAGCCAAAAACCGGCAAAATACCTGAACTCCCCCGAAACCCCGCTGTTTCACAAAGGCCAGGAACTCTATGGTCTATTCGAGGCGCGGCGGGCCTTGCGCGATATTTCCCGCCTGTTGGTGGTGGAGGGCTATATGGATGTGGTGGCGCTGGCGGAGGCCGGGATTCGTTATGTGGTCGCGACGTTGGGCACCGCGACGACTGCGGATCATCTCAAGCGTTTGTTCCGCCTGTGCCATGAGGTTGTATTCTGTTTTGATGGCGATCGCGCCGGGCGTGAGGCTGCCTGGCGTGCTCTGGAGAATGCTTTACCGGTGATGCAGGACGGTCGTCAGATTCGTTTCATGTTTCTGCCTGATGGAGAAGATCCGGATACCCAGGTGAAAAAGACGGGTGCGACACGTTTTGAGGCAGATATCGATGCCGCCATGCCTTTTTCCACCTTTTTCTTTGAGCGTTTGAAAGAACCTCTGGATATGAATAGCCTGGATGGACGCGCTCAGTTGGACAGCCGGGCAAGTCCCTTACTGGCCAAATTGCCTGACGGTGTAATGAAGCAGACGATGAAAGATCAACTTGGTCGATTTACCCGCAGGCAAAATCAGAACCCTGTTCGGCAGTATTCGGCTGGCGCCTATGCGCCGCGGCGCCACCAGGCGGCACCCAAGCGTAGTACGCCGTCACCGGTTCGCTATATCCTCCAGCGTTTGCTGCATCAGCCGACACTGGCGCAGCAGGCGGGTGATTTGGGCCGTTTTAGTCAGGGTGATGTTCCGGGGCTGGATTTACTTCTTGAAGTTCTTGAAATCCTGCAAAAACATACCACACTTAGGGCTGGCAGCTTGATTGAACATTTTCGTGATAGTGATAAAGCTTCACATTTGCAGAAGTTGGCGGTCTGGCAACCAGAAGTAGGCGATGAGGTTTCGTTGGTTGAAGAATTTACCACCGCTCTTAACAAGCTGGAGCAGGCCTGTCTGCAACAGCGTTACGATGCTTTGTTAGCACAATCCAACCTGGGGCAGCTTTCTGCTGCTGATGAAGCCGAGTATCTGGAGTTGTTCCGGAAACTGAACAAAAATAAATATAAGAACGCATGAAAATAATTTTTGGTCTTGAAATCAGAAGCTTATGTCTATACAACGATGGCAGGGCTAAACCTGCAAAAGGGCGGTATTGAACTAAAATTTAGAAAAACAATCATTATAGAACTGGAATAAATTAGACTTTCGTGTAAACTTGGTTAGTTTTTCGTTGCCATTTATGGAACCGACTCAAATGAATCCTGTCAGAGTGCAAGTAATGGATCAAAATCAGCAGCAATCACAGCTTAAAACATTGATCGCAAAGGGGAAGGAGCAAGGCTACCTGACCTATGGCGAGGTCAATGATCACCTGCCCAACGATATTGTCGATCCCGAGCAGATCGAAGATATCGTCGCCATGATTAATGATATGGGCATTACGGTGTATGAAACGGCACCGGACAATGACACCATACTTGAAGCCAATACAGCCGTCGATGAAGACGCCGCCGAGGAAGCCGCCGCCGCCCTGGCCAGCGTCGATAGCGAGTTTGGCCGCACCACCGATCCGGTGCGTATGTATATGCGCGAGATGGGCGCGGTGGAATTGCTTACCCGTGCGGGCGAAATCGAAATTGCCAAACGTATCGAAGAAGGCCTCCGGCAGATGCTTTCCGCGCTGGCCATCTATCCTGCGACAGTCGATGAACTACTGGTCAGCTACGACAAAATCGCAAGGGAAGAGATGAAGCTGACGGATATTATTTCCGACTTCATCGACCCCAACGCGCCCGACAATATTCCCACCCCCGCCGAAGTGGCAGCCAGCCGTGAAGCGGCTGCCAGCGATGATACAGAAGAAGTTGTTGATACCGGCCCGGATCCAGAAGAGGCACGCGAGCGCTTTGAAAAAATTCGCAAATTGCAAAAACGCGTCCTGAGTGCAATCGGCAAGTATGGGCATAGTGATAAAAAATGTGAAAAGATCCGCCAAGAGCTCATCGCTGAAGTCATGCAGCTCAAGCTGACGCCCAAAACGGTGGAGCGCCTGCTCAACAATATGCGTAATTTGATTGCCGATATTCGTCGGCATGAAAAAGTTATCATGCGTATTTGTGTTGATGAAGCACACATGCCTCGCAAGGAGTTCATTACGTCCTTCCCGGCCAGTGAGACCGACCTCAATTGGTTGCAAAATCGCATCGATGCCGGGGCAAAATATTCCAGCATCCTGGAAGAGCACAAGGAAGACATTCTGCGAGCCCAGCAGAAACTGAGGGCGTTGGAGACCAACAGCGGTATTACTATTAGCGATATCAAGGATATCAATCGCAAAATGTCGATAGGTGAAGCCAAGGCGCGGCGTGCGAAAAAAGAAATGGTCGAAGCCAACCTGCGACTGGTGATCAGTATTGCCAAAAAATACACCAACCGCGGACTGCAATTCCTCGATCTTATTCAGGAAGGCAATATCGGCCTGATGAAAGCCGTGGATAAATTCGAATATCGCCGAGGTTATAAGTTCTCGACCTACGCCACCTGGTGGATTCGCCAGGCCATTACCCGCTCGATTGCGGATCAGGCACGGACTATTCGTATTCCCGTACACATGATCGAAACCATCAACAAGCTCAACCGTATCTCACGGCAGATGCTGCAGGAGATGGGCCGCGAAGCCACGCCGGAAGAACTGGCCGAGCGCATGGAAATGCCGGAAGACAAGGTCCGCAAGGTGCTGAAGATCGCCAAAGAGCCGATTTCGATGGAAACGCCAATAGGCGATGATGAAGATTCCCATTTAGGTGACTTCATTGAAGATCAGAATGTCGTTTCCCCGATCAATTCCGCCACCTCGTCCGGCCTCTCGGAGACTACCCAGCAAGTGCTGGAAGGACTCACCGCGCGAGAAGCCAAGGTACTGCGTATGCGTTTCGGCATTGACATGAACACCGATCATACGCTGGAAGAAGTCGGCAAACAGTTCGATGTTACCCGCGAACGTATTCGTCAGATCGAAGCCAAAGCCCTGCGTAAACTGCGTCACCCCAGTCGCTCCGATCACCTGCGAAGTTTCCTCGATATCGACTAAAGCAAAACGGCGCTTGCTAAAAACAAGCGCCATTATTCTCTTAATTCTTCGCAAACCCCAGATGACGGGTTTTATAAATCGGGTTATACTCCCCCCTCTTTCCGGGCCTATAGCTCAGTTGGTTAGAGCAGGGGACTCATAATCCCTTGGTCCCAGGTTCGAGTCCTGGTGGGCCCACCAATATTTCTTTCTTCATATGCAGTTGTGTACGAAAGCATAAATTGCCCGGATCGGACAGACTATGGTTATCTGGAAGCATAGTCTGTCCTCTATATTCCATTTTGACTCTATTCAATCAGAAATTATTTGTTTATAACTCTAGCATAAAAATCAAACCGATATTAACTCAACAATTTTTGGAGGTGTTGATTGTTTATGGATAAAGTTAACAACCGCTTCAGGTGGTTTTCGGTGACCACTGAAGCACGCTAAAATAAAATTAACGG
>UOFZ01000043.1_pt1 | contig 32667 bp, 29 predicted proteins | sample 1989551 | NCBI WGS metagenome assembly UOFZ01 (sample SAMEA4712198, study PRJEB27164) | hydrothermal vent metagenome | biome: marine basaltic hydrothermal vent biome; feature: marine hydrothermal vent; material: mineral | place: Pacific Ocean | collected 2011-06-14/2011-07-23 | depth 1691 m
GAAAACGTGGTCTGTCCCCGTTTTTACCGTTTTTAAGATTTGTATCACAAAACAACAATAAATTAGTTTATGAAAACTGTATTACAGGCGAGAATGTAAATGATGTCAGAACACAAGGTTATTATCTTATGATTGTCAAACAATATTTTTTACAATTTATCATACTTTTCGTGTGTTCGACAGCTGCTCAAGCGTGGACCTTAAAGTATGATTTCAACAATGGGCCAATTGGCCAAACGGCAGATAAAAAGGGGCCTTATCAAGTGTTTTCTGATGCCGCAGGCCTTTCTGTTTTTGATAGTTGTAATAACATACAGCAAGATGGGCAGTGTCTAAAAATGAGAATCCGGGCAGGTGATGACGGTTGGGGCTCTTGGGGTGGAAGAATTAAATTTAGTGAACGAGGCGTATCGAACCCTGCTGTCGGATCAGAAGTATGGGTTAGCGTGAAAGTATTTATACCCACCAGCTTCAACTACACGGCTAAACCAAGATTAAAATTTCTAAGGCTTCATACCCGATCTCCGGGAATAACAAACGAGGGGTACAATGATCTTTATATAAAGCCGCACGGTTCTTCGCTGTGGGATGGAAGTAAAAACAATAAGGCCCCATTCATCTACGTAAAAGAACAACAAAACATCAACTACTTCGTAGGCAAGCCTATGGTGGATGAGCCAAAACTTGGCACATGGGAAAACTACGAAGTATATCTAAAACTGGATTACCGTTCGGTATCAAATGGCGGAACATCAAGAGCAAGAATATGGAAAAATGGCAAATTATTAGCCGAGCTAAATAATATACAAACTCTGAATTCAGCAAAAAGCTACGCGGACAGCTTTTTGATCTTCACCTATTGGAATGGTACCGCTCCGCAGGATCAATACCTTTATGTTGATGACCTCATTGTAACAACAGATACCCCGTTAAAACGTGACGCTTATGGCAACCCCATGATTGGGAATCTGGTATATCAACCAAAATCACCTACAGCCCTTAGCGTGAATTGATTAAAATGCATAGGGGGTCAGCCATTAGTGGTTCCCAGTCAATAGGCTATAGTGGTTTTTTTACTTGTTATTTTCACGTAAAAATTTAATCTGATGTTTAAGCCCAATCAAAATAATATGTACAGCTAAAAATTTAAGCGAAGTGACAGTTTTTTAACTAATGTTTTCACTTTTTTCTTCTCCCTTTTCGGTAGTGCTTTATGAGACTCTTTGGCAATTAATCCGATAAATAGTGTGCCAACGGTGTCCGCCCCTATAATTTGCGCAGTCTTTTTAAGTTGTTTATGAGTTGTATACATTAAGCGCCCAATAATCCCAGGGGCTGCACATGAGGAAACCAGGATTGCTTTTTTCTTTGGCACGTTTTCTTTTCTAAGTTTGGGGGAATTCATGTCCCATGGCCAATAGGCATAAACGATCAGGCGCTCCATAAAACGTTTATAAATTGCAGTGACCGAACCGAAGTTAGTAGGTGAGGCAAGAATATAACCGTCCGCCCGTTCTATTTTATTGACCAATTCCTCCATTGCATCACGTTGCACACACTTGCCGGGTGAGTCACCTGCTTGCTGTGTGCACTCTCGGCAATTAAGACAAAACTCAACGGGGTATTCACGTAGCAGAATAATCTCAACTTCTGCACCGGCCGAGACTAAATCCTGCGCTATTGCATGGACAGCTTGATCGGTAATACCATCATCTCGATATGAACCATTAATGGCGAGTATTTTATTCATTATATTGCCTCGATTAATTCTCAGCTCTTTCCTGAATTGATAAATAGCTCCACTTTTTAGCCTAACAACAAAAACCGCTTGCCGCTATGGAGCACAACGGAGTAGGGGCAGGTGCAATAAATAACTGTTCCAAATACCCGATCACTTGTGACTTTCCTCGTTCGATGAGACTCACGACAGGCTTCCTTCGACAAGCTTCCTTCGACAAGCTTCCTTCGACAAGCTCAGGACGAACGGTAATTCCTGAAGTGTACTGGTATTTGGAACAGCTATTTCCAGCACCACCAACAAGAAACCAGATCAGGGAAGGTAGCTCCCATACTGAAGTATCTGATAGCAGCACAGGAATCCAGAATAGGTAGGTCCAGCCTAAATATATGAGGGGAAAAGTGATAATTGGATGCTTTCGGATCCAGTGTGACAAATGCCGTTCCCCTGATATCTTTATTCTATGCATGGTGAGGATCTGTCACCTCTGTTTGTTTAGCGTGATGGTGGCCCGTGTGCGCAGATTTTTCAGCATCAGAAAAGGCAGGTGGCGTTGAACGATATTGATCACCCAGTCTGGCAGCCAGCCTTTGAGATCGGCATGAAATACCAGTTCGACTCGAGTCTTTTTCGGCTGCAGCGCGGTGAGAGTATAGGCGCTTTCGATCAGATCCGCCCGTACGATGCCTGCCTGCTCCGGCATCAGTGGACTTTGTTCGGATCGCATCTGGAAAACAAGTTGATTGTTTTGTTTGTGCTGCAAGCGGATGCGATAGACAAAATCCCGATCCGAGGCTGGCCAGGGCGCATCGAAGTGGCTGTATTCCAGGCGCTCGGTGTTTGATATGCGTTGTAAAACCTTTGAGCGTTCAAGGTAGGGAACCCATTGTTTGCGCCGGGGAGCATCATCCAGAATCTGGCGAATACGTGTAAGTGGCGCATCAATGATGACCTCGGTTTTGACCTTGATGATATCCGAGTCGTTGACCGCAGCACTGTAGACCAGAATGCCATCCTCATCCTTTATTTTCTGCCAGTCCGGTCGCGGGTTTTGTGCGCAGGCTGAAAACGTAAAAAAAAGACCGGTGGTGAATAGGAAAAGTCTGATAACAGTTGCCATAATCGTAGAAACAGTAAAGGAGCAAAGGGGACAGATTTATTTTTATTGTAGTTGTCTGACCATAAAAATGATTGAAAATAAATCGGTCCCCCTTTTTTTAGATAATACTGTTGAAAGCCGTGTACGTGTCCAGATCGCTGCCGAGGCCGTTGTTGGGGAACAGACTGGCGAAATTGCCCTGTTCGCCATGCAGGGCCAGGTAGTTGAGCACGATCATTTCCACCAGCAGGTTGACGTTGTTGGCGGCGGGGCTGGAGGAGGTGATAACCGAGGCGCTGCTGTCCATATAGCCGATCTGTTGATGCACGGCGCTACCGCCATTAGTGGCGCGCAGGGCAGGGCGACCATTAGGGCTGTAGACCAGGAAGAAGGCGGCGGCGGTGGAGCCGTTGTCGCCGGTCCAGACGCCTTTGCCGCGGCCAGCGACAGAGTTGTCCGTGCTGCCGTTGCTGGAGAGTGAGCCATCGCTGAAGACATACAGCATCAGCGGCTGGCCCCGGCGAGCGGCATATTCGAGGCAGGCCCCCATGCACTGACCAGCGCGAAAATCCCGATCCTCGCCGACCGAGCGATTGCCGGTGTGGTAGTCGAACCCCCCCATCTGGATAGTACCGGCACCGGCATAACCGTTGATGACCAGCTTCATGACCGAGGCGGTTTTCCGGAATTCGCTTCGATCACGATTGCCGGCGCTGTCAAAGTCCGGAAAAATCCTGGCAATGTCGGGATCACCGGCGGGGGTGGGGTCAAGAGTGCCAGGATCGCCGTAGCGATCCACCAGTCCGGCACTTTTCACATAGGCACATTCAATTTTGTCTTTGATCGCGGCATCGGTCGCGAGGCCGGTGCTGACCCGATCCAGTTTTTTACGGCTGATACGGGTGACAGATTCCATCACTTTTACCGCATCGGCATTGCTCATTTGGCCGACCAGATTGCCGGTATCCACCATGCCGGTGACGTCGCCGGGCCGGTCTACTTTGGTGGGGCGGGCTTCGACATCGATCATACTGGGGGGAGCTACTGAATTGCCACCGGATTCGGAGTTACGCGAGCCGATCAGATCCAGCAGTTCGCCGCGGGCGCCCGCTTTATAAATGCCATACATGGGGTTGTGGGGATTGTTGGCCGTGTCGTTGGCGGAGCGGGCCGGAATCACAGCGCCATTGGTATTGGCCTGAGTGCTGGCGGAAGTGCGAGCCTGGATCCCGCGTAAAAAGGCGCTGTCAGCATGAAAGGCCAGGCCCAGGTCGGTATTGATGAAGTTTCCCTGGCTGATGGAGGGGATCATATCGCCCGGCAGGCCGAGTTTGCTGTAACCGGCGGTGGAGAGAAAATCCAGTTGTCCGTCGCGCCTGCCTACCAGTACGTTGGAACCGGCAATACTCGCGCCGCCGGCCAGATCAAAACAGATGAAGGGGACTTTCCCGGCGCCAGTGGCCGTGATGCCGCAGCGGTTTTGTAAGACCTGCATGTCACTGGCCAGTGCGGCCTGGGCTATATTCGGGTTGGCGAACAGACCGAGCAGGGAACTGCTGCCTAGCACCAGGCCGGAACCGGCGAGAAAGCCCTGGCCGAGAAACTCACGCCGCGTCACGGGGCGTTTGTGATCGCGGTGATAATAGGGTCCCTCGCTTGCCGGGTGCTTTAATTTTTTTGCCATTGAAGGAATCCTCTATTGTATCAACATGGCTGCGCTGCCAAGCACGGCGGTACACAGGCCCTTGACGATGCTGCGGGTGCGGGCAGCGTCGCAGGCGGTTGGGCAGTTGCTGGTTAACTGTTCATACAAGCTATCACCGATGCCATCATTGTCAGCATCAACCTCACTGCTTAATTCGGTATCGATCTCGTTATAGGTCGGTGCGCTGGCGATATTGCTGCCAATCATATTGTTGTACAGACGGCTGGCGAGGGTATCGATGGTGCTGGCTTTTGCCGCGAAGGCGGTGGCGACATCGGTATTGAAGTTGATGCTGCTGCCAAAAAAGGCGCTACGCAGATCGGCGTTCTCGACCAGGGAACTGCAATAGTCAAAGGCCAGCTGGGTGATGGCGACCTGATGGGCGGAGACGAAGCCTTCGATATTTGCCACTGCGGGCAGCTGTTGCCTGACTGTGCTGTAAGTGGATCGACCATCATCAGTCTGGGCCGTGACGCCGGTGACTTCCGCCATCGTATTGTTGATCTCCTCGAAGGTGCGCAGGCCGATATCTGAAACAGGCGCGGGTGCGGGGATCGCCGCCGGACTGTAGCTGCCGCCACGACTCATGGCATTGGTATGCGTACCAATGATATCGAAAGTCAGAAAAAACTCGTCGTTGTCGGCGCCCTTTTCCAGTGGCACGATGGTGCCCATAGGCGAAAGCTGCTGGCCCGTCTGGGTGTAGCGGGCGGCGTTGAGGGTGCTGTCGACATTGATCCAGGCCTGGCCGATAGCCGCTTCCGAGCCGTTGATACCCAGGCGGATCCCTTTAATCCGAATGTTCGTCGGGCGGGCGTTGCCAAGCGTGACATAGGTAGGTTTGGCGAACATATAACTATAGTCGTCAAAGCGTGACATCTCGAACATGATGTAGCTGTCGGGTACATCGACCAGGTGGCTGATATTGAACAGCATGAATAGCATCTGGCCGACGCCGGCATCAAAGTTTTGCTGGATCTGGACCTGGGTCAATGCCCGGTTGTGAATCGCAAGCATGCGGATGCGGCCCTGCCATTGCTGATCGCCGGAGGCCTCATTGCCGAGAATCAGGGCGTAACTGTCATCCCAGTCTTTCAGATTACCCGGTGCGACTGGATCTGTATCACCGGTATATTCCGCATTGACATAGATGCGCCGACCATTGCCGGGATCATAGGTGAGTACCACATGCTGCAGGGTGGCCTGCAGGCGTTCGTCATCATCATTGGTGGACAGATCCGGGCTGCCGTTGAGATCCGTGCTGCTGCTACGATGCAGGAAGTTGTAATTGTAAAGCGTCTGGCCGAGGGTAAAGTTGCGGGCCTTGTTACCGGCCGAGTAGCTGATGATGCGCGCCGGGCCTTCCTGGGTGACGTTGGCAGGCACCAGCCAGGCTTCAATTGTGTATTCACCGGTAGCCCGGATCAGATCATACAGTTTTTTACTGGCTTCGGTTTTGCCCTGGGCCTTGCCGTCGACGATCTCGATACCGAAGTTACTCAGCCAGTTGACTTCACCCGATAGGCTCAGGTTAAGAGCGGGTTCCACACCACTGGTGTCATAAGCAATGCTATCGGAACCAATATGCTGGAATTCATAGAGAGCGATGATATTGGCTTCCTGCCGCTGGCCGCCGCTGGCGATCAAGCCCTGTTCCATGCGCAGCGCACGGCTGGGCACCAGCGCACTGTTTACCGGTGTCGGGCTAATGGGGCGGGCGTAGTCGCTGATGGCGGCCTGCATTTCATCGGCGTTATCCTTGCAGCTGCTCCAGCAGTTGTGCAGACCATTACGCAGGCGAACCACCAGCCGGGAGTTGGCCGGGTTGTCCAGATCGATCTTGCTCTTTGCCGCTCTCAGGGCGGCGTTGATATCGCTGTTGGCGAAATAAGGCGCCTGTGCGGTGACGGCGGATTCGCTATGGCAGTTGCTGCAGCGTTGCACCAGCAGGTTGTGAATATTGCTGAATAATGCGGTATCGGCCGGGAAAATCTTGCTGCTGCCGGGGACAAGCTGGTTGGGGATCGGTGCTTTGAGATCGATTTGGCGCGGGGCATTGCTGGTGCTGCCGATCCAGTTATTAATATAGGAAATAATGGTTTCGCCACAGACCTGGGGATTGGGATCCCAGCAGTTGTGGCCACTGGCGGCCTTGGTGACCAGACGCGAGGCGGCCGGATTTTGCAGGTTGACGAACATACCTTTGGCGTTGGAACTCTGGGTCTCGCGATAGGCCAGGTTGATGTCGTCGCTGCGCACGAAAGTCGGACTTTGTCCAACGCTCTGGTTGTGGCAGCGGCCACAGCGTGATTTACTGCGCAGCCCTTCCCACAGCGTGGCCCGAAAAGACTGGGTGTCGGCTGTTGCCGGAACCGGACCGCTGTACTCGGTGGACGTGACGCTAAGGTCGGGGCTGGCTTCGGTTTCTGCCCCGCCGCCGCAGGCGGACAGGGTTGCAGTGATCACCAGCAACAGCCCGCCCCGGAATAAATCAGAGTATGGGAACTGAGGTTTTTTTATGCCCGCACTGGTTGTTCTGAATAGTTTCATCATCAGTTACCCATGCAGTCGGCAACAGCATCGGCAAACACCGTTTTCAGCTTATAGCCGCTGCTTTTGAAATTGCTGCTGAGGCGGCTGATTTGGTTGCCGTCAGGTTCGCGCAGACAGACCGCACGAAAAACTTTTTTAACCTGGCAACTGGCGAAGGCGTCGCTCTGCGCCAGTTCCTGACCCATGGATTTGGCTCCGTTACCGCTGCCGGGAAGGCTGCTGTCCCAGCCCCGCACGGAGTTGGGGCCTTCGCGCCAGTAGTTGTTCCAGTGCTCGTCGGGGGTGATAAAGCCATAGGGGAAGACCGTCGCGTTTTGCAGATATTTGGCTTGCACCCGGCTGCCGGTTTCGGGATCGTTGCTGGTGTTGTAAACCATGCGGCCATTGTCGGGGTTGTCGTTATATTCGAAATCATAATAGGCATAGGCCTGAGTCATGGGATCCATACCGGTATGACAGCCGCTGCATCGATTGATATAAATACGGCTGTCACCGCCGGGACTGCGGCTGACATCCTGGCGAATACGATCAGTGGCGCGGGTATTGTCTTTGATTTCCTGTAGATCGACGCACAGCTGGTTGAGCAGGGTGAAGCGGAACATGGCACGATTGGTGCCGTCGATGAAAAACGCCCGCGCCGCTGCGCGAGTGGTGATTACACCGGCGGTGGCGGCGGCAGGCAGGCCAGTGACGGCTGACTGGGTGGTTCTCACCAGTACCGCCGGGTCACTGAGATCCAGCCCCTGAATTTCCATTGCTTCATACTGATTATTGTTGCTGACAGAATAGGCCGGTAAGCCCAGGTTGCTGGCGCCGATATAGAGAATGTCGGCCGAGAGTATTTCGCGGAAGTCGCGCTCATCACGAATGATGCCGATGACGGTCGCGGTGTAATCGTTGAGCGCGGCAAATACGGTCTGATCTTCGTTGGTCCAGGGGGTGATGAAGTTTTTCAGGGTGAGGTTATAGAAATTGCGGTTAGTCATGGCGATATTGGCGGCTTCCGTGATCTGACCTACGGCCACATAGGTGGTCATTTGATCCAGCACCGTATTACTGGGGGGCACACCGGCGAGGCGATCATGAATCCGCCGGGCCTGTTCCCGGGGACCGGCCTGCAATGTATTTATCTGAACAAAACACAACAGCAAAGCGGCAAACATCGCGGCTGTGTAATGTTGTGCCCTGGTTTTTTCCGCATTCATATCGCCTGTCCCTGTATTATGCATTTGGAATCTGTCCACAATAATACTGGTAAACACTTGGATATTTCGTGACTGTTGCCACAGAACGATAAATGCCTTGTGGGTGATAATGCGAACTGTCTAGCGGTTCAAAAAACAAATTTGCAGGATGGGCTGTAATAAACCGTAAAAGATCGCTGCCTGTTTTAGGCTGTGCGGGGCGTAAGCAGATGGATGCAAAAAAACAATGACTAAAATAATGGATTGGTTCGGTCGCACGTTGTCGCTACGCAAGGTATTGAATTCCAGTCTGTTGCTCGGTAGTGCTCTGCTGCTGCAGGCCTGTGGCGGCGGTGAACAGGGCGGTACGGGGGAAACGGTGGATCCTGTTATTCAGGATTCCGGCATTGCCTACGTCAAACGGCCGATTCCGCTGGATGACGCCGGCCTACCAATTGACGAAGATGCCCGCAATCCCCTGCCCTATCGTGCCGGGGGGGATCTGTTTTATCGCAGCCGCGCCCTGCCCAGCGCCCTGGAAACGAATATCACCGGTGTGATTACCGGCGGACTGGGCGATGTTAAAAATGTACAGGTTTCCTATGACGGCTCAAAACTGTTGTTTGCCCTGCATTTGCCCGATGTCGAAGGGCTGGAGGAGGAGCAACAACCAGGCTGGAATATCTGGGAATATGAGATAGCCACGAAAACCCTGCGGCGCGTGATTTCCCCGGATGTTCGTGCCGAAACGGGGCAGGACGTATCACCGGTCTACCTGCCTGATGGTCGCATCCTGTTTTCGTCCACCCGTCAGCAACGTACCCGCGCTGTTTTGCTGGACGAAAACAAACCCCAGTTTGTATTGCAGACCGAGGACGGTTCCGGGCCGGTCTTTTCCCTGCATGTGATGAATGCGGATGGCACGAAAATTCAGCAACTGAGTTTCAATCGCAGTAATGATCTTGATCCTGCGGTGTTGCAAAGCGGTGAGATCGTGTTTAGCCGCTGGGACAATATGCGCGGACGAAATCGCATCAGTCTTTATAAGATGAATGTGGACGGCAGTCATACGCAGCAATATTACGGTGCGCATAGCAACGACAGCGGTACCGATAACAGTACGATACAGTTTATGCAGCCGCGGGAAATGCCGGATGGACGTATCATGGCTTTGACTCGACCCTTTACCGGCACCTATATGGGCAGCGACATCATCATGATCGATGCCGGGCATTATACTGATCGGGGCCAACCGATCGAAGGTCGTCCGGGCGGGCAGGCGACAGCGCAGATATCCGCCACGCCAGCCAATGTTCGCAACGATACGGTGATTTCTGCCGGCGGGCGTTATCGTTCGGTATTTCCGCTCTGGGATGGCACTAATCGTTTCCTGATTAGCTGGAGCCCCTGTCGCCAGCAGCAGGGTGATGGCCGCATTCTGCCCTGCACCGCAACGAATCTGGTGGACGCTTCGCTACAGGAAGCGCCGCCCCTGTACGGGCTGTATGTTTATGATCTGGACAAGCAGACCCAGATTCCCATCCTTACACCGCAGGAAGGTCTGATTTATACCGATGTGGTGGCCACCGGCAAACGCCCCCTGCCAAAGGTTTATCGAGCCAAAAACAATCCGGATTTTGATCAAAGTCTGGCCGCTGAGGGTGCCGGAATCCTGCATATTCGCAGCGTGTATGATCTGGATGGCGAATTTAACCGCATGGGTGCGGATGCCTCGATCACTTCGATTACGGACATGGCCTCGGCGGCAACACCGTGGCGTGCGCGCCCTGCGCGTTTCCTGCGGGTGCTGAAAGACGCAGCGGTGCCGGAAGGGGTGCGCGGCGATACCTTTGGCCGGGTGGGTGAACGGGTCATGCGCGAGATCGTCGCCTACGCGCCCATCGAGCCGGATGGCTCGGTCAAGGTCCGGGTGCCGGCGGATGTGCCGCTGATGATCAGCGTGCTGGATGAGAACGGACGGCGCATCAGTTCGCCACACTTGAACTGGATCCAGGTCAGCGCCGGTGAAACCCTGACCTGCAATGGTTGCCATGATCATGCCAGCGGCAAGACGCATGGCCGCGCCGAGGCCCGCGCCTCACTGATTCGTGGTGAGACCATGGCCACGCGCCGCAGCCGGGCGGATTCTTCGGCGATGAATTCAGGGCTTGATCTGCGCTTCACCGATTTCTGGTATGGTGTGGCCAGTGATGTTAATTATCGCTATGTCGATCTTGATACTCCGGTTCCGGTAGCGGCGGAATGCCTGAGCGACTGGAACAATACCTGCCGTAGCGTAATTAACTACGCCAGTCATATTCATCCTCTCTGGAGTCTGTCCCGCCCGGTGATCGATCCCCTTGATGGCGTTACCGTATTGCGGGATGATCAGTGTGTTTTCTGCCACAGTCCGGTTAACCCGGCTGACGGAACGGCCCGCGTGCCCGCCGCCCAGCTGGATCTTAGTGACGGGGACTCACCCAATCCGCGTCAACTGGAGTCCTATCGGGAGCTTTTTTACGGTGATCGACAACTGGAAGTGGTCGATGGCGCACTCCAGGTACGGCGGGTGCGGCGTGAGGATGCCGATGGCAACCCCATCCTGGATCAGGACGGTAATGAAATTTTTGATACTTTCGGTGTTCCGCCCGCGATGTTTACAGCGGCCTATAGCGCCAGAAGCAGTTATTTTATCGAGAAAATGACCGAAACCGAATGGCAGGCTCAACGTAGCCTGAAAGTCAATGACGGCAGCGAGATTTATTTCAATGCTGGAACCTGGGTGGATCATCGCGGCATGTTGAGCGCCGCCGAACAGCGCCTGATTTCTGAGTGGCTGGATATCGGTGCGCAATATTACAATAATAGCTTTGAGGCGCCCTAACCCAGCTGAACCGGATAAGTACCTTCACGAAATAATTTGCAAAAAAACTTGGTTATTTGCCTTAATGGGCGGACATAAAAATGGACATTCGATAAACTGGTATTTGGAATATGTGTCTAATAGCCGTATGTCAGTTCACCGATACCAGGATTTCATGTTTTATCAGGGACTTTTACTCTTTTGCAGTTTGTGGTTGCTGGGCGTTGCTCAGGCGAAGGATGACTACCCGCGGGTACAGGTTGCTGAACCCTATCTGGAAATGCAGACGGGGGCGGGAAGCGGCTATCCCGTTTTCTACGTTGTCGAACGGGGGCAATGGGTACAAATACTCAAGCGCAAGACCGAATGGTTCAAAGTGCGCACCAAACGAGGCAAGGAAGGCTGGGTTCGGCGTGAACAGATGCAACAGACTCTGACGCCCGCCGGAGCGAAGCTGAAATTTCGTGATGTTGCCGAAGGTGATTTTGTTCGTCGGCATTGGGAGATGGGCATTAGCACCGGAGATTTCGGCGGCGCCACTGTTATAAGCGCCTGGTCCGGTTACAGTTTTACCCGTAATTTGTCAGCGGAACTATCCGCTTCGCAAATACTGGGCAGTTATTCCAGCAGCCTTATGGCTAATATCGGTTTGCTCGTGCAGCCTTTTCCCGAGTGGCGATTTTCCCCCTATTTTGCATTGGGAACCGGCATCATTCAGACCTCGCCGAAGACCGCACTGGTGCAGACGCGGGATCGCATTGATAATAGCTCCCATGTGGGGCTGGGCTTGCAGGTTTATCTGGGTAAGCGTTTTATTATGCGTTTTGATTATAAAAAACTCGCCATTTTTACCAGCCAGGATAGCAATCAGGATATTAACGTATGGCAAATTGGTTTTGCGGCATTTTACTGATGCCGAGGTTTCTATTGCTGATATTTGTCAGCGCTCTTGCTCTGTTGCCGCCCGTGGCAGTAGCGGCAGGGCAGACATTGAATGATGAAAAACCGGTGATTGAACCGCAAATCTATCGTCGCCAGATAGATGAATCAAAAATTGACAGTGAGAATTTTGAAGCCACCGCTTTCAGCGGTTTGATGAGCGTTGAAGATTTTGGGGTCAACACACTGATTGGCGCACGCCTGGCGTTTCATGTGACGGAAGGGATCTTTTTTGAAGCCAGCATTGGCCAGGTCAAGACCAGCAAAACCAGTTACGAGCGTCTCAATGGATCGGTAGAATTGCTCACGCCCGGGCAGCGCGTACTGAGCTATTACGATCTATCGGTGGGCTACAATCTGTTGCCGGGGGAAGCTTTTTTAACCCGTACGCGGGCCTTTAATACGGCCTTCTATGTGATCGCCGGCATGGGCAGTACTCGCTTTGCGGGCGATGATCGCTATACCATTAACTATGGTTTCGGTTATCGTTTTCTTGCCAGCGACTGGTTGGCGCTGCATGCGGATGTACGCAATCATGTATTTGACATGGAATTGCTGGGCGCGAAAACATCAACTAACAATCTTGAAATGAGTATGGGGCTATCGGTTTTTTTCTAAATAGCTGTTCCAAATACCAGTACAGTTTTGGAAAAACCGTTCGTCCTGAGCCTCGTTCGATGAAACTCACGACAGGCTTCGGCTTCGCTCAGGAGAGCCTTGTCGAAGGAAGCTTGTCGAAGGACAAACATATTAAGCACTTTATTTACAGTGTTTCCACGTTCATGGTTCGACAGGCTCACCACGAACGTGGAAACCCGAATCACCACGAACGTGGAAACCCGAAAGTGTACTGGTATTTGGAACGCCTATTTAGAGTATGAGTGATTAACCCAAATATATAGCAAAATACAGGAGAGCTTTATGAGCAAGAAAATGTTTCCCGGACTAAAACAAATCGTGCTGCTGATATGTGTGTCGATGTTTATGTTGACCGCGGTTCAGGCTGAATCTGAAATGGCGCCAAACTTTACCCTGAAGAGCCGCGCTGGAAAAAACATCAAACTGAGCGAGCTGCGCGGCCAGGTGGTGATGATTAATTTCTGGGCCTCATGGTGTGGACCCTGTCGTAAAGAAATGCCCTTGCTTGAGAAATTGTACAAGAAATACAAGTCACTGGGCTTTGTTATTCTTGGCGTCAATGTCGATGATAAACCCAAGCAAGCCGAGTCCTTGCTCAAGCAGATTGATATCAGTTTTCCGATCTTGTTCGATAGCGACAAAAAAATCAGTGCGAAATACAAAGTAACCGCCATGCCCAGCAGTTTCTTTATTGACCGCGACGGTAAACTTCGCAGCGAACATAAAGGGTATCTGCCGGAATATGAACTGCTGTATAAAAATGAAATAAAGAAACTGATCCGTGAATAACAGATTAAAAAAAGTCAGCTTGCTGTTGTCGTTATTATTGTTGGCAGGCTGTAGCGCACCGAGACCCTGGGTCAAACCCTATGAGCGCGCACGGCTGGCGGATCCGATTATGAGTTTTACCCGGGATCCCGTCTCCAGCGCCTATATCAATCATGTTTATCAGGCACGGGAAGGTGCGCGAGGCGCAGAAAACGGCCAGGGCGGTGGTTGTGGTTGTAACTGATGTATTTGTTGAAGCAGGCTCTGAATTAAAATGAAGCAATCCAGGCTGGTTATTTTATGCTTGCTGGGCAGCCCGTTTTTCAGTCAATCCCTGCTGGCTGCGGTGTTGCCTGAGGATCGCGCCGACGCACTTTATCATTCCTATAATGGTGGTGGCGTACAGGTGAGCGGGCCTTCGATTCTGGTGCGCAAGAGTGTCGCTAATAATGTATCCACATCGTTTGATTATTATGTCGATGCCATTTCCAGTGCCTCGATTGATGTGGTGACCACGGCCAGTCCCTATAAGGAAAAGCGTACCGAAACCAGTGCCAGCGTAGACTATCTGCATGCCGATACGATTATGGGGCTGAGTTATACACGCAGCAGCGAAAATGATTACCAGGCGAAAACCGCCGCCTTCAATATCAGTCAGGAATTATTTGGCAACATGACCACCGTCAGTCTGGGCTATGTGCTGGGTAATGATGTGGTGGGCAAACGTGGTGATTCCGGTTTTTCAAAAGATGTAAATCGGCAGCAATATCGTCTCGGTTTGTCACAGATTTTGACCAGGAATCTGTTGCTGGATCTGGGCTTTGAAACCATAGCGGATGAAGGCTACCTGAATAATCCTTATCGTTCAGTGCGCTATCTTGATGCCGGTAGTGCCAAAGGCTACAGTTATGAGCCGGAACGATACCCGCGTACACGCACCAGCAATGCCATGGCTATTCGTTTTTTGTATCACTTGCCCATTCGCGCCTCGATACACGGCGAATATCGTTTGTTTGATGATAGCTGGGGGATCACGGCCAATCACATTCAGATAGGTTATACCCATGCTTACAGGGATAACTGGATCTTTGATTTGAAATACCGGATCTACACACAAACACAGGCAGATTTCTATGCCGATCTGTTTCCCTACAGCCAGGCACAAAATTTCTACGGACGGGACAAGGAAATCAGCGCCTTCAGCAGCCAGACCTTTGGTCTTGGCGTCAGTTATGATTTTGTGCATAACTGGCGAGCTATTGATCGTGGCAGTCTGAATATCAAGTATGACTATATTCTTTTTGATTACCGGAATTTTCGCGATCTGCGAGATAGCAGCAAACCGGTTGGGCGTGAGCCGCTATATGGTTTTTCCGCCAACGTTTTGCAGTTATATTTTTCGCTCTGGTACTGAGGCTGATTATGCCTGGCCGAATAAAATACAGCTAAAACAAGCGCCGAAAATAAAGCCGCCCACCCCTGCGATTGCCGCCTGACCAGTCAAAGCCGATGCTGGCGTCGGGATCGACCAGGACATCAAGACCGATGCTGTAGCCGATGTTTTGATCCTGTCTGAAGTTGCTGACATCGGTCACTGAACCGCTGCTGCGCTGTTCGCCGCGAAGCTGGTAACTGTTGAGTGCGAGGCGCAGCGCCAGTTGTTCACGCAGAGGAATGCGGGCCTGCAGTTTTTCCTCCGTCTGTATCCAGATGTTATTTATGCTTGGAGTACCGGCCTGGTTCTGGCTGTCATTGTAAAGAACAGACAAATTCAGTTTCAGGTGTAGATAACGGCGTTCGACGAGCTGTGTTTCGAGTTGCAGACCGCCATAGTAGCCACTGCTGAGTTTTGCGGCATCAAGCGGATTGTTGCTTTGGCCTAGATCCAGATAACCCAGCATGATTCCGCCAGACAGACCGGGGCTTAGCGTTTCTGACCAGCCAAAGCCCGCGCGGCTGATATTGGTCCGCTGTCTGCTATTGGCGTAACGCCAGTCGGAATAAACGGATTGCAGGTGGACATTGAAATCAAGTCGGCCCTGATTGTCGAAAGTTTGAGCCATCAGGCCAGGCGACAGACAAAGCAAGCTGCCGATAAAAAGATATTTTGCCGCGGTGGCTGGTTTTCCTGGCATGCTGTTTCCTGTCATAGCCGTTTTCGCCAAGAAGTTGTTCCTGGAAAGTGACCCTTACTGATCGGCAGATTTGCCATTACGCGTATTAATAGTATGGGTATGCACAGGATAATGATTTTGCTTGCGATCCTGAAAGTATTTTTCCAGGGTAAAGTGAATGGTGTGAAAGGCCAGGCTATCCCAGGGGATTTCATGCTCATGAAATAGTCTGACTTCCAGACTTTCGATGCCGGGATAAAAATTCTGATCGCGCAAATTCGCCAGGTACATGATGTAAACCTGGTTGACATGGGGCAAACTGATTACAGTATAGAGCTTGAGCTGATCGATGTTGGCATGGGCTTCCTCGATTGACTCCCGTTCGGCGGCCTGTTCCAGGGTTTCGGCATTTTCCATAAAACCGGCAGGCAGGGTCCAGAGTCCGTGACGGGGTTCAATCGCACGTCGGCAGAGCAAGATCTGCTCCTGGTCCTCCCCGTTTTTCCAGACCGGCAGGCAGCCGGTGACGATTTTTGGATTCTGGTAATAAGTGATCTGGCAGTGATCACAGACATGGCGGGGGAGGTTATCACCTTCCGGTATACGCAATGTCACTGGTTGGCCACAGTTACTGCAGTATTTCATAAGAATTTATCAGTCTGGCTGTTGCGCGATTATGAACGGGCTTGTGTCGCTGCGTATAATACTATTTTTTATATTCATTGTAGATAAGGGATGAACGTGAATTTGCTGAAATTTATTTCGCGGCTGGGATTTTTATCCCAGGCAAAGCGAGTGGAATTCTATCCGCCTTTTTTTCTGATGCGAATCAAGGTACTGGAAATCAGTGCTGACTGGCAGCGGGTCCGGCTCAGGCTGCCGTTGAATATGGCCTCGAAGAATATGGGCGGATCGATGTTTGGCGGCTACCAGGCGGCGCTGTCCGATCCTATCGCCGCGCTGGCTTGCGCCAAACGTTATCCCGGTACGGATGTGTGGACGCGTCATCATGAGCTGGATTTTCGCAAGCCGGGCGACTCTGATCTTGAATTGCGTTTTGAATTCCCGGCGCAACTGGATGCCCAAATCCGCGCCGATCTGGCGACGAAGAGGCGCAGCACGCCGAGTTTTGAGTACGCTTTCTACCGTCAGGATGGCGAGCTCTGTACCTGGGTACGCAGCACGGTGGCAATACGGCCCGAGGGCTATTTGTCCCCTGATGGAGGTTAAAGACAGACGCTGTGGCATTTTTTGTTTTGTCTGGCTGGTACAGGTACAATAGTCGTTGAATTTCCGGGTTTCCCCGACATATGTGTGCAAATGCATCGTTCATAAAAGTATAACCTCCAGGGCGTATTAAATGGATACAGCAACAGAGATGAATCTCGAAAACAGAAAAAGCAGTTTCAGCAAGGAAGATTTACTGCGGTGCGGACGGGGTGAGCTTTTTGGACCAGGCAATGCCCAGTTGCCCTTGCCACCGATGCTGATGTTCGATCGTATTACCCGCATCAATGAGAATGGCGGTGAGCATGGAAAAGGTGAGATCGTTGCTGAGTTGGATATTAACCCTGAGCTATGGTTTTTTTCCTGTCATTTCGAAGGCGACCCGGTGATGCCCGGCTGTCTCGGGCTGGATGCCATGTGGCAGTTGATCGGTTTTTATCTGGGCTGGAAGGGCGGACCGGGTCATGGTCGTGCGCTGGGTTCCGGTGAGGTCAAGTTTACCGGCCAGGTGCTGCCAACGGCTAAAAAAGTGGTGTACCGGATTGAACTTAAGCGGGTAATCATGCGCCGCCTGATCATGGGCATTGCCGATGCCCATATGGAAGTGGATGGACGTGAAATCTACACCGCGAAAGATCTCCGGGTTGGTTTATTTACTTCAACTGAGAATTTTTAAGTTTCATGACACAACGACGCGTAGTAGTTACCGGTCTGGGCATCGTTTCCAGTATCGGTAATGATAAAAATGAAGTTCTGGACGCCTTGCGTAATGGGCGCTCAGGCATCGAGTTTTCCCAGGAATATGCCGACATGGGTTTTCGTTCCCATGTGCATGGTGAGATCCATATTGATTTAAAAGAACAGATTGATCGCAAACTGCTCCGCTTTATGGGCCGAGGTGCCGCGTTTAATTATATCGCCATGCGCCAGGCCATCGAGGATGCCGGGCTGGATGAGGACGATGTTTCGAATGTCCGTAGCGGACTGGTGGTCGGTTCAGGCGGGCCTTCCACGGAGTACATCGTTGAGGCGGCGGATATTATGCGAGAGAAAGGCATTCGCCGGGTCGGGCCTTATATGGTCACGCGCACCATGTCGAGTACCAACTCTGCCTGTCTGGCGACGCCGTTCAAAATCAAAGGTGTTAACTACTCGATCAGTTCAGCCTGCTCTACCAGTACTCATTGCATTGGTCACGGTGCCGAGCTTATTCAAATGGGTAAGCAGGACATCGTTTTTGCCGGTGGCGGCGAGGATGTTCACTGGACCATGAGTGTACTGTTTGATGCTATGGGTGCGTTGTCATCCAAATATAACGAGACCCCGCAAACCGCTTCCCGTACTTATGATGTCAGTCGTGATGGCTTCGTGATCTCCGGGGGCGGTGGGTTACTGGTGTTGGAAGAGCTGGAACACGCCAAAGCGCGTGGGGCAAAAATCTATGCTGAGTTGACAGGTTATGGCGCGACGTCAGATGGCTATGACATGGTGCAACCCTCCGGCGAAGGTGCGGAGCGGTGTATGCGTCAGGCGCTGGAAACGGTGGATCTGCCCGTCGATTATATCAACGCCCACGGTACCAGCACCCCGGCCGGTGATCCGCCCGAGCTGAAAGCCATTACTAATGTATTTGCCGACAAGATTCCGTTCATTGCCTCGACCAAGTCACTGACCGGTCACGCCCTGGGTGCCGCCGGTGTTAATGAAGCGATTTATTCCCTGCTGATGATGGAAAATAATTTCATTGCCGCATCGGCAAATATCACTGAACTGATGCCGGAAGCTGAAGGCATGCCCATCGTCCGTGAACGGCTGGATGATCAGAACCTCAACTGTGTCATGTCTAACAGCTTTGGTTTCGGCGGTACCAATGCCACCCTGGTATTCACTCGTTTTGATGATTAATCCTGGCATCGCAAAAACTACAGCCATGCGGTTGGGTAGCGCAAAGCGAACCCCATCATTCTTCGGGGGAAGTATTTACGTCCAGACTTTCATTTCGGTTCATCCGGGTGTGCCAGTTTTTCTTCGTAGCGCCCCAGCGCCAGCTTTAACTGTTGCAGTGATTCGAACAGTCGACTATCGCGATCTCCGGCCAGGAAGGCCAGCAGAGGGTAGATCTGCCTGCTAAGTAAAAGCCGATGCGGCTCAAGAAATTCGGCATTACCTTCTTCGATTAGTTGCAGGGCCGTGCTGATGTCCATTTTCGTACGCTTATAATCTTTGCGCAGGGACTTGATGACCAGTTGATTGGCGCCGGCTTCCACTGCTTTTTGCAGATATTTTTCAGTTTCAGTCACCAGTTTTTCAATGGTTGATTGTTTGCTTATCAGCGGCTCGAACATGCCAATACTGACGGTGATGTTGAGACTATGGCGACCGCGTTGAAACTTTATCGCGTTGATTTCCTGTATCAGGCGCGTGCCCAGTTGCGTGGCGCTTTCGATATCGGTGTCTCGTAACAGCATCACGAATTGGGCCAGTCCAATACGGGCGACCATATCTTCTTTGCGCACTAACTGTGACAGTACCGCACCCGTTTGGCGTAATACCCGGTCGGCAAAAAGTTTGCCATTGTTGATAAAAAGGGTATTGAAATCATCAATATCCATGCGCAGGACAATGAATTGACCGCCATGACGGCGGCTGTGGGAAAGTATTTCTTCGCCTACTTTCCAGAAATAGTGTCGTCCGCCGAGTCCCGTGAGTTCATCAATGGTGGCCTGTTGTTCCAGTTTGTTCGAGGTTTCATCAAGTTTCTTGCTGGTTTGCTTGAAATTGATATGCGCTTTGGCACGGGCCTTGAGTTGTACCGAGTCAAAGGGTTTGGTAATGAAGTCACTGGCACCCATATTGAGGGCGCGTTCCTTGGTTTGGTTGTCGTCTTCCTTGCCGGTGATAATGACAACGGGCATATTCTGAAAACGTCGATCTTCAGAGTCACGCATGCGTTGCAGCAGACCGAAGCCATCCAGATAGGGCATGGACAGATCGGTAAATACGACCTGAATATCTATATCATTGGTCAGAATGGTCCAGGCATCTTCACCATCACTCGCTTCCACTACATCGTAATCCTTGCCCAGTACCTTGGTCATGGCTTTACGCATAACCCGGGAATCATCAACGGCAAGTATTCTGGGTTTGATTTGTTGTTCATTCATTCTGGTATTTACGAAATATTAATATACTGCTCGTTGTCTTACGCTATGCTGAAATGGAATAAATTGGGTGTTGAGCGACTCTATAAAGACTATGACATAAATCATGCGAGAGGCAGGCCGTTATTCCCGGATTATTTCCATTATATTTGTGGCTATCGGCGCCGACCCCGCTAACATTAATGTTGCAAGTGAATTGTGACAAGATTTCAAGGAGTTAAATGTGCGTTATTTTATTTTATCGGTTTTTTTATGCTCCCTCGTCCTGCCTGTATCGGCTCAGAACCAGAATGAGCGGGATGAATATATGCAGCTGTTTTCGGTCAAAGGAGATTATGCCGATGTGCGTGAAGATCTGGAAATGGCGATTACCGATCGCGGTATGATTATCAACAATATCTCCCATATTGGTAATATGCTGGCGCGCACCCGCAAGGATATTGGCGGTAAACAGATTTTCGGAAGGGCCGAGTCGCTGGAGTTTTGCAGCTCGGTGGTTTCCCGGCATATGATGGAAGCGGATCCCCGTAATATTGTATTTTGTCCCTATATTATTTCAATCTACACCTTGCCGGGTGAAAAAAACCGGGTTTATCTGGCCTATCGCCGACCTTTGCCCGTGGGTAGCCCAGCATCAAAAAAATCACTGCAGACAGTGGAAAAGATGTTGCATGATATCGTCAGCGATGTGCTGACGGCGGAGTAGGGTGAAAGGTTTTCCTCGTTCCCACGCCGGAGCGGGGGAACCCGTAAACCCGTAATGCAATGATGGCAGGAGCCAGGTAAATTTGTGACGGTCGCGCAATTAAACTAAAGCTGATTAGCGCAGATGTCGCTATATAAGATTGTCTTTAGTTTAATAGTGGTACGCTTTTTTCATGACTCCTCAAGATTTGGTGACGGGTGTAATCAGGCTGGTATCCCTGCCTGAGGTGTGTTTGCGGGTTAATGAAATGATGGAAGATCCCGCGACTTCAGCTAAAGCACTGGGGCAGGTGATCAGCCGTGACACGGGGCTTACCGCGCGCTTACTGAAGATCGTTAATAGCTCTTTTTATGGTTTTCCCTCCAAAATCGAAACCGTATCCCGCGCGGTGACTGTTATCGGTTTGCGCGAACTGCGTGGACTGGTGCTGGCCGCTTCGGCGGTGGAAACCTTTTCCAAAATCCCCACCGAGGTGCTTAACCGGGTGCATTTCTGGCGGCACAGTGTTTATTGTGGCGTAGTTGCACAACTGGTTGCCGAAGAGTGCAAGGTATTGCACAGCGAGCGCCTGTTCGTCGCCGGTTTGTTGCATGACATCGGCAAACTGATTATCGCCCACCGGCTGCCGGAACAAATGAAAACCATTAAGGAGCGGGTCGCGACTGAACAGCGTTTTGATTATGAAATCGAGCAGCAAGAACTGGGCTTCGATCATGCCGATGTGGGTGGTGCCCTGTTACGGGAATGGAAAATGCCACCGACCCTGTGTGATGCGGTGTACTTTCATCATCATCCCAGCGATGCCACAGAAAGTTTGATGGATGCGGCCATAATACATCTGGCTAACAGCATCACCGGGATGGCGGAAGAAGGTCTGGATGTAGATATAGAAGTGATGATTCAGCCTGTTGATGAACGGATCTGGGATGTACTGGCGGTTGATGCCAGTGTTATCGAGACTGTTTCCAAAAAAGCCGGGCCGCTGTTCACTGATGCCCTGGAAGTGATCCTGCCACGCACCTACCCGGTCTGAGTCAGCCGCACACTTTGAAATAATATTTTGCCTGCGGTATGTTGCAGCAGGTTCGCTACTTTCCGGAATATTATGTCCTCTCCCATTGATGAATTGCTGGATATTATGCAGCGCCTGCGTGATCCCGAGTCCGGTTGCCCCTGGGATCAGCAACAAACCTTTCAAAGCCTTATTCCCCACACCCTTGAAGAAGCCTACGAAGTAGCGGAGGCGATTGAGAATGGTGCTGTTGATGAGCTTGCGGATGAACTGGGTGATCTGCTGTTTCAGGTGGTGTTCTATGCCCGAATCGCTGAGGAAGAGGGGCTTTTTGATTTCGCCCGCATCTGTCGCAATATCAGCGAGAAACTGGTTCGTCGTCATCCGCATGTATTTGCCGATGAAAAGATCGCCTCGGTAGCCGAGCAAAGCGAGGCCTGGGAACGGCTCAAGGCGCGCGAGCGGGCGCAAAAATCGACGACAGAAGAAAACCGAATTCTGGATGGCGTCAGCCATGCCTTGCCGGCCCTGACCCGGGCGCTGAAATTGCAGAAACGCGCGGCGCGGGTGGGCTTTGACTGGCCGGATATTCAGGGGGTGCTGGCAAAGGTTGAGGAGGAAATCAGGGAAGTGGAAGCCGAACTGGCGGAACCGGTGGTGGCGGATCGCATGCAGCATGAAATCGGCGATCTTCTGTTTGCAGTGGTGAATCTGGCCCGGCATACGGGTATGGATCCGGAAACCGCGCTACGCCAGGCCAACCGGCGTTTCGAATCACGTTTTGCCCATGTCGAGGACGTGCTGAAGGGGCCGGATGGATTTGCTCAGGCTGGCCTTGATGAGATGGAAACCGCCTGGCAGGGGGCTAAAGATAAGGAAAAGTGTAAGGAAAAAGACAACGCCCATGTGCACCGGAATGTTGCAAGCCTTACAGGCAGAGGTGATAATTGACCCCTTTCGGGGCGTGCTGTTGATGGAGCTAGACAGGATAGCTGGTTCAATGGATGATTTTGGTGCAGGTGAACCCCGTGTAGTTTATTAATAAACCATAACAGGGGTTTTCATGGGAAATACTAATACTGCTGCCGATGTACTGTTTATTCTGCTGGGTGCGATCATGGTACTGGCAATGCACGCCGGTTTCGCTTTTCTTGAAGTGGGAACCGTGCGCAAGAAGAACCAGGTCAATGCGCTGGTCAAGATTATCAGTGATTTTGCCGTATCCACCATTGCCTATTTTTTTATCGGTTACTGGGTCGCCTACGGCCTGGGCTTTTTTGAAAGCGCCCAGGTGCTGAGTGAGAAAAGCGGTTATGAACTGGTCAAATTCTTCTTCCTGCTGACCTTTGCCGCCGCAATTCCGGCGATCATTTCCGGAGGCATTGCGGAACGGGCCAGTTTTATACCACAGCTGCTGGCGACCTTTGTTATTGTGGCGCTGGTTTATCCCTTTTTTGAAGGTATTGTCTGGCATGGCAACTTCGGCATTCAGAGCTGGATCAGCGCAACCTTCGGTGCGCAGTTCCATGACTTTGCCGGTTCGGTGGTGGTGCATGCCATGGGCGGATGGATTGCACTGGGCGCGGTGGTGTTGCTGGGGCATCGTCATGGCCGTTATAACGCCGAGGGGGAGATCATCGCGGCACATCCGCCTTCCAGTATTCCTTTTCTGGCCCTGGGAGCCTGGGTACTGACCGTGGGCTGGTTCGGCTTCAACGTGATGTCGGCGCAGACGCTGGATGCGGTAAGCGGGCTGGTGGCGGTCAATTCCCTGATGGCCATGGTCGGCGGCATTCTGGCGGCGCTACTGGCCGGACGTAACGATCCCGGCTTTGTACACAATGGGCCCCTGGCGGGCCTGGTGGCGGTTTGCGCCGGCTCGGACATCATGCACCCGCTGGGTGCGCTAATTACCGGCGGGGTCGCGGGCGCTCTGTTTGTCTGGACCTTTACCCTCTGTCAGAACAAGTGGAAGGTGGATGATGTTCTGGGTGTCTGGCCCTTGCACGGTCTCTGCGGGGCCTGGGGCGGAATTGCCGCCGGTATCTTTGGCGCTACCGCCCTGGGTGGTCTCGGTGGCGTGACCTTCATGGGCCAGCTGGCGGGCACCCTGATTGGTATTGCGATTGCATTGCTCGGCGGTTTTGTAATCTACGGCGTACTTAAATTAACCCTTGGTATTCGTCTAACCCAGGAAGAAGAATACCGGGGCGCGGATTTGAGTATCCACAGAATTGCCTCCGAATCCGTGGTTGATTAAAAATTAAAATCAAACGCAAAGACGCAAAGGTCGCAGAGATTTATTGTTATTGTGAATACCCGTTCCATCGCTAAAAGTCGTTGCCACCGATTTGAGACAATAAAAAACCGTCGCGTTCTTTGCGCCTCTGCGTTGAAATGATGTTCCTATTTCACATCAAAACCATAAATCAGCATTTTAGCCATCAGCTTTGGCGCATCGAGATAGGGTACGGTTTTATTCGCGCGAATGATCTTGCGGCCCTCGCTGGAGGAAGCAAACTTGATAAAGTCCTGTACCAGTCGGGAAGGACGTGGACTAGTGACCAGGTAGAGCGGGCGATAGAGGCCGTAGCTGCCATTTTTGACATTTTCATAGCTTGGTGATTTGCCGTCGAATTTGAGTACCTTGACCTTGCGTTTGCGTGCGCTGCTGATACCGGTGATACCAAGGGCATCAGGGTCCTTTTCACAGGCTTTTTCCAGTGGCCCGGATGAGCGGACAATGTGTGAACTTTTAAATTCCATGCCGCCGTCCTTGAAAATATACTGGCGAATGGCATAGCCCACACCGGATATTTTTCCACGACGGATATAGAGATGTATTTTTGCATCCCGCCCGCCAAGTTGTTTCCAAGTGGTGATTTTTCCGGTATAGACATCCCTGACCTGTTGCATGCTTAGATTATTCACCGGATTGGAGGGATGGGCGATGATGGCCAGTGCATCCCAGGCCACCGGATACAGGGTGGCATAGAGTTCAGATTTCTGTGAGGAAGGCAGGCTCATGCGACAGGTGCCACCGATATCGATCTTGCCGGCGACGGCGTCACGGATTCCACGGGTAGCGCCGCCGCCTTCCAGCGTGATCTGGATGCCGGTTTTTTTTGTGTAAGCACTGGCCAGCTCTTTCATGAAGGCTTTTTTGGTAATGCCGCAGCCGGCCCAGAGCAGCGAGTTACCTTTTGCTTGAGCGAGAGGAGAGATTATCAAACTGAGAAAAAGAACAAGGCTAAGACTAAAACTGCGAACATTCATGAGCTGACCTGCTACTTATTAAAGGTGGCTTACCGGGAGCCGGATAAAATTACATAGAATATTATTATTGTTAGCAAAGACTCTTGGCGTGTTGTTTTTATTCCATAACTATAGTATAGATTACATTGCCGCTGTGTTATTCAAAAACAAAGTACATGCCTGATGACGATCATATCAGGTTGATAAGGATGTCTCATGAACGGCTAAAAAAAAAGGGGTAGGATGAATAAAATAATAATCCGGATCATGTTCCTGTCAGTCCTGCTTGGACTTTTAAACGCCTGTTCAATGGGCAAACTCACGGTACGTGCTTCCATGCCCATGATCGAAGGCGGCATTGTTGCCATGAACCGGGAAACCGATCTGAAGCTGGCACAAGCTGCGATCCCGGCCAATATGGGTATGCTCGAAGGCATGCTGGTTAACGATCCGGAGAATCATCGCTTACATGAATATGCCGCCCAGGCCTATTACGGTTATGCTTATGCCTTTATCGAGGATCACGATCGCAAGCGTGCAGCAAAGCTTTATTACCGTGGTTTCCGGCATGGCAAGGCGGCGCTGGCAGAGTATGATCTCGACCAAGTGCAACTTACGGGTCGGCTGGATGTATTGCAAAAAGCAGTAAATCAACTACAACGGGATGCCGTGCCGGCATTGTTCTGGACTGCTTCCAACTGGGCCAAATGGATTGACATGAAGCGCGACAGCGTACGCGCATTGGCGCAGATGTCCAGGGTCGTGATACTCATGCAGCGGGTGCTGGAACTGGACGAAAACTATTTTTTGAGTGGCGCCGATCTGTTCTTTGGCGTTTATTATGGCAGCCGCTCACCCATGATGGGCGGGAACTTTGCGCTTTCGGAAAAACACTTCAATCGCGCACGTAAGAATACCGACAATAAAATATTGCTGGCTGATCTGTTACAGGCGCAATACCTGGAACGTCAGCGATTTGATCGCGCCGCCTTTCATCAGCGCCTGCAACAGATAGTTGCTGCACCCGCTGATTTATATCCGGCGCAGGCGTTTATCAATACCATTGCCAAACAGAAAGCCAGGGAATTACTGAAGAGGGAAGATGAATGGTTTTAATTCGCCCCAGTCTGCTGATTTTACTTTTAGCGCTGTCATTCAATAGCGTTGCCAGGGATCGCTGGGTCTTCAAGTTCGCCACCCTGATTCCGCCGGACACCGCCTGGATGAAAGAAATCGATCGCTGGGCGGCCGAGGTGGCGCGTGAAAGTCAGGGACGTCTGAAATTTAAAATCTATCCCGGCGGTATCATGGGTGATGAGCCGGACGTGTTGCGTAAAATTCGTAGCCGTCAGTTACAGGGCGCTTTTTTTACCGGCTATGGTATCGGCCATATCTATTCCCCCGCACGGGTGCTGGAGATGCCTTTCCTGTTCAAAAACACCGATGAGTCTGATTATGTGCGTGACCGGTTAATGCCGGAAATCGAACGGGGTTTCAGAAAACATGGTTTTGAATTGCTGGGCTGGCCGGAGCTGGGTTTTATTCACTTTTTTTCCAAATACCCCATCCGCTCGCTGGCGGAATTAAAAACCCGGCACATCTGGTTATGGCAGGGTGATCCCATGGGCGAGGCGTTTGTGAAAGTTGCCGGGGTGGCACCGATTCCGCTTTCGATCATGGACGTCTATATGCAACTGTCAGCAAAGCATGGCAGCATCGACACGGTTTATAATTCTCCCTTTGGCGCTCTGGCCCTGCAGTGGTACACCAAACTGAAATACGCCACCAATATTTCAATGACTAACGGCATCGGCAGCCTGGTAGTGAGTAACCGTTTTTTTAACAGCCTGCCGCCAGATCTACAGGCATTGTTGAAGCGCACCGGGAAAATTACCGGCCAGCATATCACCGCTATTGAACGGCGCGATAATCAGGAAAGTATTGCTCAGTTGAAACAAAGCGGGATTAAATTTATGTGGGACTGGAATGAAAAGGAGTTCAAGGAGTTGCTGTCGCTGCGTGATCAGGCCGCTAAAATCATGGCCGACTCCGGTTATATTCCGCATGAATATTTTGCCCGCACGCGTAAAATGCTGGAAGCCTTCCGTGCCAGAAAGGCAGCCAGCGGCACGCCCTGATGTTAAACAAATTAAAACGGGCGCTGGTGCTACTGGAGACCGTGGTGGCCTCAAGCAGCCTGCTGTTGTTGCTGTTGTTGCTGTTGATTCAGATTATCGCCCGCAATGTTTTTGAAACGGGTTTCCCCCAGCTGGACGTTATTTCCCGTCACCTGGTTCTGTTTGTCATCTTTTTTGGCGCCGGGTTGGTGACTGAACAGGGCCAGCATATCCGGATTGATATCCTGGCCAGCCTGTTATCTCCCCAACAACGGAAAATACTGGTGCGCCCACTATTGGGACTCTGTGCGCTGCTGTGTGCGGCTATGGCCTGGTATGCCGGCCTGTTCTGGTTGAGTGAATGGCAATATGCGCAGAGCAATGAACGCTTGGCGGCTGTGCTGGCGGCTGTGATACCCGTGGGCTTTACGGTATTGGCGTTGCATTTTTCGCTGTTAGCGCTATTAGGTTCAGAGCCATCATCAGAACTGGGATCTGAACCGGCAAAGATGCAGGATAAAGCGAAGAGCGCATGACTATCCTGGTGGTTGGTATTCTGTTGTTACTGGCGCTGCTTGGCCTGCCTCTGTTCGTGGTACTGGGAAGTGGCGGGATCTTTGCCAGTCTGCATGCCGATCTCGAGCCAGAGATCCTGATAATCGAGCTCTATCGTCTGGCCACCGAACCTAATCTGGTGGCGATTCCCCTGTTTACCCTTGCTGGTATGACGATGGCAGCCGGTGGTAGTCCGCAGCGGCTGGTTAAGTTGTTCGACGCCATGTTTGGCTGGATGCCCGGCGGTCTTGCGGTTGTGACCATTATTTCCTGCGCTTTTTTTACCGCTTTTTCCGGGGCTTCAGGTGTGACCATCATTGCCCTGGGGGGGCTGTTATACCCGATGCTCAAGCAAGCCCATTATCAGGAACGTTTCAGCCTTGGCCTGCTGACCTCATCAGGATCGCTGGGCCTGCTGTTTCCGCCGAGCATTGCCATTCTGCTGTACGGGATAGTTTCCGGCGTCAATATTGATGATCTGTTTCTGGCAGGCATTGTGCCCGGCCTGCTGTTGTTATTGATTTTGTCGGTTTACAGTCTGGGGTCGGCGAAAAAAAGCAAGGTACCAAAGCATGCGTTTTCTTTTTCCGAAATGCTTAGAGTGGTACGTGGCAGTCTCTGGGACATCATGCTGCCGCTGGTTATTATTACTGGCATCTTCGGCGGCTACGTCACGGTAACCGAAGCAGCCGCCTTAACCGCCGCCTATGCCCTGTTGATGGAAACCGTGATTTACAAAAGCTTGAATCCGTGGCGTGATATTCCCCGTGTGCTACGGGATTCCGCCGCCCTGGTGGGCAGTATTCTGATTATTCTGGGCGTGGCCATGGGCCTGACCAACCTGCTGATCGACTCCCAGTTGCCCATGCGCCTGCTGGCGCTGATGGAACAGCACATCAGCAGTCCATTGCAATTTTTGCTGTTGCTCAACCTGTTTTTACTGGTCGTGGGGGCCATGATGGATATTTTTTCCGCCATTGTGGTGGTGGTGCCCCTGATCCTGCCGCTGGCCGCCCGTTATCAGATCGATCCCGTGCATCTGGGCATTATTTTCCTCGCCAACCTTGAAATCGGTTATCTGACCCCGCCGGTGGGCATCAACCTGTTTATCGCCTCCCAGCGTTTCGGCAAACCTATTATCACCCTGTTTCACTCGGCCCTGCCGTTTTTGCTGCTGATGCTCATATGGCTGTTATTGTTGACCTACATCCCTGTGTTGACCCTGTGGTGGAAATAAAAGACAGCCATGACATTCTTTAGCGCCTTCTGTCTATTGGACTTCGGCTATTCCATATCGGTGAAACTGGATAATTTTCAGGCAGGGTGCTAAATTGCCTCTCCATTTTTTCCAGACTCAGTAAACACATGCCAGGCAAACTCCATATTCGCACCTTCGGGTGCCAGATGAACGAATACGACACCGCCAAAATGGCGGAAGTGTTGCGGGAGTCGCATGCACTGGAACTGACGGATGATCCGGAACAGGCGGACGTACTTTTACTAAACACCTGTTCGGTAAGAGAAAAAGCACAGGAAAAAGTATTTTCCCAGCTCGGTATGTGGCGTGAGATGAAACTGGCACGGCCGCAACTGGTGATCGGTGTGGGCGGCTGTGTCGCCAGCCAGGAAGGCGAAGCCATCCTCAAGCGAGCGCCTTATGTGGATCTGGTCTTCGGCCCGCAGACCCTGCATCGCTTGCCGCAGATGCTGGATGAGGCTCGCAGCCGCCAGCATTCTGTGGTGGATATTTCTTTCCCGGAAATCGAGAAATTCGATCACCTGCCCATGCCGCGTAGCGAGGGGGTGAGCGCGTTTGTCTCAATTATGGAAGGTTGTAGTAAATACTGCACCTTCTGCGTGGTACCCTATACACGCGGTGAGGAATTTTCCAGGCCCTTTGATGATATTGTTGCCGAGGTGGCGCAGTTAGCCGAACAGGGGGTGCGTGAAGTGACCCTGCTGGGGCAGAATGTCAACGCCTATCGGGGACAGACACACGAGGGAGGCGAAGCCGATTTAGCCTTGTTAATCAGCTTTGTCGCGGCCATTGAGGGCATCGACCGGATTCGTTATACCACCTCGCATCCCACGGAAATGAATGACAACCTGATACAGACCTATGCCGAGGTGCCGGAACTGGTCAGCCACCTGCATTTGCCGGTGCAAAGTGGTTCGGATCGTATTCTGGCACAGATGAAACGCAAACATATGATACTTGAATACCGGAATATCATTCGCAAACTGCGGCAGGTGCGGCCGGATATCAGCCTGTCTTCCGATTTTATTGTCGGCTTCCCGGGTGAAACCGAGGCGGATTTCGAGGCCACCATGAACTTGATCGCCGATATCGGTTTTGATCATTCCTACAGTTTTATTTACAGTCCGCGCCCCGGCACCCCGGCGGCAGATCTGCCCGATGACGTGCCGATGGCGGTGAAAAAAGCACGTCTGGCGCAGTTGCAGGCGCGTATTAACGAGCAGGCTGCCGCGATCAGCCGGGCCATGATCGGAACTGTTCAGAAGGTACTGATAACCCGGCTCTCGAAAAAAGATCCGCAACAGGTCAGTGGGCGCACAGAAAACAATCGTGTGGTAAACTTTACCGGCGAAGCTTCCCTGATAGGACAATTTGTCAACGTGAAAATTACTGAAGCACTTCCTAATTCTCTGCGCGGCGAGATCATCCATGATGATGTGCGTAGCGCCTGAGCATCATTTTTTATTCCTGTTTTGAATACCAGCGCGACTTCCCTCGATATCGTTCTCGAACCGGCGGATAACCAGCGCCTGGCTAATCTGTGCGGCCAGTTCGACGAGCACCTGCGTCAGATTGAAACCCGGCTCGGAGTCGAGGTCAATAATCGCGGCAACCGTTTTCGTGTGATAGGCGAGAGCCGCTCTGTACACAAGGCGGAAGAAATCTTGCGCGATCTGTATTCCGACACCGCCACAGAAACCCTCGATCCCATCCAGGTTAATTTATATTTACAGGATGCCGGCGTGGATGCGCTGGTGGCTGATATCACGCCCAAAGATGAAGTCATCATTCGTACTCTGCGCGGCAACGTGCGCGGACGCGGACTGACTCAGCAGCAATATCTGCGGTATGTTCGTGAGCATGATGTTAATTTTGGTATTGGCCCGGCCGGTACCGGCAAGACCTATCTGGCGGTGGCCAGCGCAGTCGATGCGCTGGAGCGGGAACAGGTACGACGGATTATTCTCACCCGTCCCGCAGTCGAATCAGGTGAGCGACTGGGTTTTTTGCCCGGCGATATTTCACAGAAAATAGATCCCTACCTGCGGCCCCTCTATGACGCCCTGTATGAAATGATGGGTTTCGAACAGGTGGCCAAACTGATCGAACGCAATGTTATTGAAGTCGCGCCCTTAGCGTATATGCGCGGACGCACCTTGAATGAATCCTTTATTATTCTCGACGAGGCGCAAAATACCAGCGTCGAGCAAATGAAAATGTTCCTCACGCGCATTGGTTTTGGTTCTGTTGTAGTCGTTACTGGTGATGTGACCCAGGTGGACCTGCCGCGCGCGCAGCGCTCCGGTTTGCGTCATGTGGTGGATGTGCTGGCCGATGTGGACGGTATCAGCTTCAGTTTCTTCAAGCCTCAGGATGTGGTGCGGCACAAGATTGTTCAGCGCATTGTCAAGGCTTACGAAAAAAGTGAAGATCAGGAACAGCTGGGCGACAGGTGAACGTGCATATCGAGCTGCAACGTGTGCTGGCTGCCGGGCCGACTGAAGCGGACATTCAACACTGGGTTGAAGTCGCGTTGCACCATGAACAGCGGGAGAATATCGAATTAACCTTGCGCATCGTCGATGAAGCCGAAAGTATGGCTCTCAACCATCAATATCGGCATAAGGACTATGCTACTAATGTATTGTCATTTACTTATGATATACCTGCTGAAGTTGAAATAGAGCTGCTGGGTGATCTGGTGATCTGTGCGCCAGTGGTGCAGCGTGAGGCTGCTGAGCAAGGTAAGTCGGAGCAGGCGCATTGGGCGCATATGATTGTCCACGGCCTGTTGCATTTGCTCGGCTTTGATCACCTCAATGATGCCGATGCAAAAGAAATGGAAGCACATGAAATTTCGATTCTGATGCAGCTGGAATTTACTAACCCCTATGATATATCTGAAACAGAAGGATAAAAACTAAACAACAATGAGTGAAGATGACAGTAGTCACAGGAAAAATGGACTGGTTCAGCAATGGCGGCAACAGTTGGGAAAATGGTTGCAGGGAGAGCTGAACACGCGAGAGCAATTACAGGAAGTTTTGCGTGAGGCACAGAAAAACAGTTTAATCGATAGTGATGCGCTGGCCATGATCGAAGGCGTCATGCAGGTATCTGAAATGCCGGTGCGCGAGGTGATGGTGCCGCGTTCACAGATGAAAGTGATTGAACGTGATTCAGAAGTGCGCGAGCTGCTTGAGATTGTCATCGATTCAGCCCATTCACGTTTTCCCGTTGTGGGTGACAGTAAAGATGATGTTATCGGCGTTCTGTTGGCCAAGGATCTATTGCCGCACCTGGTTGAATGCGATGAAGATTTGCATTTCAATATTCGTGACATGCTGCGTCCCGCAGTTATCATTCCCGAAAGTAAACGGTTGAATGTTTTGCTCAAGGAGTTTCGTGCCAATCGCAACCATATGGCTATCGTAGTCGATGAATATGGCGGGGTGGCCGGGCTGGTAACAATTGAAGATGTACTGGAACAGATCGTGGGTGAAATTGAAGATGAGCACGATGTCGAAGAAGACAGTTATATTTATGAACATCCGAACATGATTACCGTCAAAGCCATCACGCCGATTGAAACCTTTAACGAATATTTCCATACTGCTTACCGAGATGATGAATTTGACACCATTGGTGGCCTGATAACCAAAACTCTGGGGCACCTGCCCAAACGGGGAGAACAGTTGCAAATGGATGGCCTGCATTTCCGTGTACTGGGAGCAAGCAGTCGCCGGATACATCTACTAGAAGTTATCAAGGCTG